>Ga0154851_113_pt3 | contig 19549 bp, 19 predicted proteins | sample Rifle2008BG16ft_FD_105579 | JGI IMG/M metagenome (GOLD analysis project Ga0154851, IMG submission 105579) | Euryarchaeota archaeon RBG_16_68_13
GCCGCCGCAATCGCGTCGAGGAGGGATCGGCCCCTCGCGAGGTGGCCCGCGATGGACGCAGCGAGCGTACACCCCGATCCGTGAAGCTCCTTGTCGTGACGGAAGGCGGAGAGGTGGCGGACCCGCCGGCCGTCGTCGAGCACATCCACGAGGCGGCCCGTCAGGTGTCCGCCCTTCACGAGCACGGCTCGCGGGCCCAGGCGCCGGATCGCACGCGCCGCCCGCTCGGCTTGGTCCAGCCCCGTGACGCGGATCCCCGAGAGCCGCTCCGCCTCATGCCGGTTCGGCGTGATGAGGTCCGCGCGCGGGAGGAGCCGGTCCACGAGCGCGTCCCGGAAGTCGTCCCGTTCCAGGGAGGCTCCGACGGTCGCGACCATGACCGGATCCACGACGAGCGGGAAGCGCGTCTGCGCGAGTTCCTTCGCGACGGCGCGGACGATCTCCGCGGAATACAACATCCCGGTCTTCGCTGCCCCGATCTCGAAGTCCCCGAGGACGGCCCGGAGCTGGCGGCGGACCTCGATCGCCGGGATCGGGAAGATTGACTCCACGGCCCGTGTATTCTGCGCCGTCACGCACGTGACCACGGTCGTCCCGTGGACCCCGATCGCCGCGAAGGATTTCAGGTCCGCCTGGATCCCCGCGCCCCCGCCGCTGTCGCTTCCCGCGATCGTGAGAGCCGTCCTCATTCTCACGCGCGATGAGGCTCCCCAGCTTAAGGATGATGTGTCGGTTCGGATTCCCGGAACGACACCGGGTCAGCGTTATATACGACATGCCCCATGCGAACGCGCGATTATGCGCGCTCGGAGCGGCCACATCCAGTTCGACAGGAAGGTCACTTGGAGGAGCCTCGCACCGGCCTTCCGCCCGGTCCTCCTCAAGTTCCTTGAGGAGACGCAACAGCTTCCAGAGGACCTGGAGAACGTCGAGGTCCTCATTGAGGAGAACATGCGGGACCTCCGTAAGGGCCGGAAGCCAGAGGGCTACAACCGGGAGGGGTCCATGCGTCTCGTCTTTCCGATCGGCAACCGGGTCGAGTTCTACATCTACGGCCGCGGGAAGACCGTGGAGGTCGCCCGGGTCACGGAGCAGGTGAGCCGCGTGCTCCAGAAACACCGTCTGAAGCACACGATCGAATGGGACCGGCTCAAGCTCTTCGCTGAGAAAAAAGCCTGACCCCCCTCATCCCGGGAGGCGCACGACCTCCACGTCGCTGTATGTCGACCCGGATGGGGACAGGACGCTCCTCTTGAGTCGGATGGCGTCGACGATCGCTTCGCCGAACATATCCTGAGCATGCGCCTGCAGGATCTGGCGCACTCGATCGAGGTTCCGTCCCCCTTTCACGCGGGCGATGGTCACGTGAGGCACCCATTGCCGTCTCTCCCGCGGGAAACCGAGGTCGGCGAGCCTTTCGTCGAGGATCCCTGCGATTCTCCCGAGGGCGTCCGCCCCGCCGATGCCAATCCATATCACGTTCATGCGGGAGAGGGTCGGGAAGGCGCCGGCCCCCTGAATCCGGACGGGGAAGGTCCGGAGGTCCCCGCACGCGTCGCGGAGGATCTGCACGATCTCCGGGACGAGCCGGTCGTCCGTGTCCCCGAGGAACTTGAGGGTCGCATGCAGGTGCTCCGTGGGGACGAGCCGGAGGTCCGCGCCCGAGGTGCGGAGCTCCCTGAGGACGATCTCGAGCGGCTCCAAGCGGGGGAGGTCAGCGGAGATGAAGCCGCGGAATCGCATCGTCCCGCCTCACCGGTCCGCAGGGAGGAGCCTTCTGCTCTCCGGGGAGCCCGCGAGGTAGCCTTCTCGGATGGCCCGCTGCAGGATCTTCTCAGCGTTCTCTCGCGAGATGCCCAGTTCCGCGGCGAGTCCACCCGCATCGGCCAACCCTTTCTCTCTCACGAGGCCCTCAATATGCAGGAGCGCCGCCTCGCGGGTTCGGCCGTGACGAGCTTCGAGGAGGAAAAGGATCCCCGGGATCCCGAAGGTCCCTGCGCAGAGGGCCGCCGCTCCCGCCGATGCGGGTTGCGAGAGGACGATCGCGGCAAGGGCCAGAACGGACGCGAGCAAGGTCGCCGCGAGCGAGAATCGCCCGAGGAACTCGTACAGCGGATGGGACTGCACCCTGGGGCCCCCTCAATCGGAGACGAGGGTCCCGTGGAAGGGCTCGCCACGGATCGCGGCTCCAAGGGCTCCGAGGTCCCGGCCGTGGACGACGGCGAGAGGGATCCGGTCTCTCGCGAGGATCCCCGCGGCGACGGGATCAAACACGACGTTCGGTCCCGCTCGCCGGTGACCTACCCCCGCGAGCCGGACGAGATCCTCGAATCCGATCCGCGTCAGAAGGCGCGCCGCAGGATCCTTCCTCGGGTCCGACGAGTAGACGCCGTCCACGGAGGTGGCGTTCACGATCCTCGTGGCGCCCACGAAGCGCGCGAGGGAAGCACTCACTCGGTCCGTCGTGTGCCCGGGCCGAGTCCCGCCCATGAGCACAACGCGGTGTCGGCGTGCGAGCCTCGCCGCTTCCGCGTACGTCGCCGCGGGCTCCCGGTTCGCGATTCCGCGCAACGCGACCGCGAGGAGACGGGCGTTGAGCCGCGTCGCGGCGATCCCGAACTTGTCGAGGGTCTCCTCCGCCGCTCCGAGCTTCCGACCCGTCTCGATGTAGTACCGCGCGATTCGGCCTCCCCCTGTGACGCCGAAGATCCTCCGGTTGCGGGACGCGTCACGCAGCAAGCCGGCGAGGTCTCGGACGAACCGGCCGTCGTCCTCGCCAGGGACGAGGATCGACCCGCCGAGCGAGATTACGATTTTCTCCATAGGAACGTTCAGGGTCACGCAAAAGGTAATGAACGATAAAAACGCTGTGGTGCGAAGAATGAGCGACCTCTCGAGCATGGACAAGTACAAGTTCCGCCGTGCTCTGGAGGAAATCGAGAAGGCCGCGGGCCGCGGGACGGAGCTCGTGAGCGTCTACGTCCCGCCCGAACGGCAGATTTTCGACGTGACGAACTACCTGCGGAACGAGTACTCGCAGTCCTCGAACATCAAGAGCGCGAGCACGCGCAAGCACGTGCAGCAGGCCATCGAATCGAGCATGCAGCGCCTCAAGATCTACCGCCAGCCGCCCCCGAACGGCGTGGTTGTGTTCACGGGCCACAAGCAGATCGGCGCGGACCAGACCGAGATGGTCGCGTTCCTCCTCGAGCCCCCGGAGCCCGTGCCATCCTTCCTCTACCGTTGCGATTCGAAGTTCTACACGGAACCTCTCCACGACATGCTCCGGGAAAAGGACGTCTACGGTCTCGTCGTCATCGACCGGTCCGAGGCGACCCTCGGGATCCTCCGCGGGAAGCGGATCGAGGTCATCAAGAACCTCCAGTCCCTCGTCCCTTCGAAGCATCGGATGGGCGGACAGAGTGCGCGCCGGTTCGAGAGGCTCATCGAGATCGCCGCGCACGAATGGTACACGAAGGTCGGTGATCTCATGACGGAGGCCTTCCTGAACCGGCCCGAGCTCAAGGGGATCCTCATCGGCGGGCCCGGCTACACGAAGGAGTACTTCGCCGGCCAGGACTACATCCATCACGAACTCGCGAAGAAGGTCTTACCTTCGTTCCTCGACACCGGGTACACGGACGAATACGGCCTTCGGGAGCTCGTGGGAAACTCGAAGGAGGTGCTCGCGGACCTCGACCTCATGCGCGAGAAGACTCACGTCCAGCGACTCATGGAGGAGATCCGGAAAGAGGACGGCGGGCTCGCCGCGTACGGGGAGTCGCAGGTTCGGGACGCCGTCGAGCATGGGGCCGTCGAGACCCTTCTCGTCTCCGAAGGGCTCCGGAAGGTGCGCCTGAAGGTCCGGTGCGCGAACGGCGACTGGGAAGGGGAGAAGACGATTTTGGACGAGGGCGACCTGGAGACCTGCCCCCAGGACGGCGGGAACCTCACGGTCGTCGAACGGACGGACATCGTCGAGGATCTCAGCCAGCTCGCGGAACAGCGCGGTTCGACGGTCGAGCTCATCTCCCGCGACTCCGAGGAAGGAGCCCTCCTCCTCAAGGCCTTTGGAGGCGTCGCGGCGATCCTCCGCTACCGGGTGACCTGATGTCTCACGATCCCTGGACCGATCTCCGGATCCGCGCCGACGAGGTCCGCAAGACGATCGAACGAGACCTCGGGGTCCGGTCCCCGGGAGCCCTCGCGGAAGCGCCAGAAGGCAAGGGTCTCTTCGCGATCGCCGCGTTCCCGTACGCGAAGGACCTCCGGCAACCCCCCGCAGACATCGCCAGGCGGGCCGCCCGGACCGAGGCGCCCGCACCCTTCGTCCCCTTGGTCGCCGAGGGCCCGTATGTGAACCTCGTGGCGGACCCGCCCGCCTTTGCCACCCACGTGCTCTCATCCGTCGCGACGATGGGCGAATCCTACGGCCGCTCCCCGCGCCGCTCCGAGCGCGTCCTTCTGGAGCACACGAGCGTGAATCCCACGGGGCCCATCCACGTGGGCCGAGCCCGGAACCCGATCTACGGAGACTCCCTTGCTCGGGTGTTGGACCTGGCCGGGTACGATCTCACACGGGAGTACCTCGTGAACGACGTGGGCAAGCAGATGGTCCTCCAATACTGGGCTGCGAAACACCTGAAACCGGAGGACGTCCCGCCGCCCGACGTGGACAAGGAGGACTTCCGCCTCGTGAAGTACTACCAGAAGGCGACCGCCCTCCTCGAGGCAAAGCCGGAGCTCAACGAGGAGGTCATCGGTCTCATCCAGCAATTCGAACGAGGGGACGCGACCCTCACTCGAGGGATCCGCGCGGTGTCCGAGAGGGTCCTCGGGGGGATCCTTCAGACCCTTTCGCGCATCGACGTCACGTATGATTCCTTCTTCTGGGAGAGCGATCTCATCCTCGACGGGAGCGTCCAGGCCGTCATCGAGCGGCTGAAGCCGCTAAGCCGCGCGGAGGACGGCGCCCACTATCTTGACTTGAAGGCCTTCGGGCTCGAGGGGGATGCCGCGAAGTACTTCTTCGTGACCCGACACGGGACATCCCTGTACACCACCCGAGACATCGCGTACCATCTGAACAAGAAGACGCGCTGTGACGTCGCAATCAACGTACTCGGCGAGGACCAGAAACTCTCCTTCCAACGGCTCAAGGCGGCCTTTCAGCTCATGGGGATCGACTGGACGCCCGAGACGATCTTCTACGCCTTCGTCGGCCTCCCGGAAGGGCGGATGTCGACGCGCAAGGGGCGGGTCGTCAATCTCGACGACCTCATCGATGAGGCCGTGGAGCGAGCCTACCTGGAGGTCTCGAAGCGCCGCGCCGATCTTCCCGAGGAGAAGAAGCGAGCGATCGCAGAGATCGTCGGGGTGGGCGCCGTCCGCTTCAACATCGTCCGGGTCCAGGCGGAGAAGCGGATTCTCTTCCGCTGGGAGGAGGCCCTGAACTTCGAAGGCACCTCGGGTCCGTTTCTCCAGTACGCCCATGCGCGGGCCTGCGGGATCCTCGATAAGGCCGACTCGACGGTCAAGGGCGACCCCGCCCGTCTTGTCCATCCCGCGGAGCAGCGTCTCCTCCGGTGGACCGCGAAGTTCCCCTCGACGATCAGGGAGGCCGCGGAGACTCGCCGGGTTCACGCGGTCGGTTCCTTCGTCTCGGAGTTCGCATCCGTGTTCAATGAGTTCTACCGGGATTGCCCGGTCCTCTCCGCGGAACCGTCGCTACGGCAAGCGAGGCTCACCCTCGTCGACGTAGCGCGGGTGGTCCTTCAGAACGGGCTGGGCTGTCTCGGGCTCAAGGCCCCGCGGGAGATGTAAAAGGGGAAACGGGAAGAGAGGCGCCTACAGGCGCTTCTTCTCTTCCTTGGGCTCCTTCTTCGGCTTCGCCTCGGCCTTCTCTCCCCGGCGGAGCCGGGGGTGCCACTCGCCAGCCCGGATCTTCCTCCGTACATACATCGCGAAGACGAACGCCACGATGATGCCGACGATCGCGCCGGCGACGGCGAGGTTGACCCATCCGGCCTGGCGGACGAGGACTTGTGCGGCGGCTCGGTTCTCAGGGGTGACCTGCGTCCACGCCTCGTTCGCGTCGTCGACCCGGACCTCGATCGACTTGTTGCCCTGCCCCGTCACGGTGACGGTGAAGACGAGTTTCACCGTCTGACCCGCAGCGATCGTGCGATCCGTCAGGACGACGTCCCCGGCCCCGTACCAGGTGGGCGACTCCGACAGGAGCTTCGTGCCTTCGGACCCCACGGAATACACCCGAGCCCTCACGCTCTGCGCTATCCCACGACCGTTCTTGTTCGTCACGTTCACGGTCACCGTGACCTGGCCCCCGTCCTCAGGGTCCGTCGGGGTCACGCTGTACGTCCCCGACACGACCCGGAGGTCCGGCCGCAGGGCCGGGTCCACCTGGACCGTGACGGAGCGCGTTGTGTTCGCGGTGTTGGCGGGCACCGGACCGAACCCGGCGTCCCGCACGCTCAGGACGACCTTGTAGCTCGAGTTGAACTCCGTCCAGGTGAACGTGATGTTCATCCCGTAGAACGTGTGGTTCCGACCCGTCCGGCCGAGGACGGGCCCGGGGATCGTCCATGTGTAGTTCAGCTCGGACGCCTTGTTGTAGTTGTCCGTCGTGCGAGATGCGTTCAGGCTGTACTCCCGGTTCTCCGTCAGGCTGTCGGCGATCCCCCACTCCTTCGAGGGATCGCGGATGTCGAAGGCGGGAGCTGGCGGCGTCGTGTCGTTCACGATCGCGGTGAGCGACGCGTTCACGGAGGACCATCCGACGCCGTCTGTCACGGTCATGTTCACGGTGAACGACCCGGGCTTCTCGAAGGTCCAGTTCACGAGCCGCCCAACGGCGTCCGCGGTCCGGTCACCGTCGAAGTCCCACGAATAACCCGTGTCGGGGATCACGCTGTTCTTCCCCGGGTACGCAAGGTCCGTCGAGAGTCCGCCGTCGAAGCGGACGGGCGAATCCTCGTTCATCCGTAGGGTCGTCCCGTTCACTGCGCCGGAGCCCGTTTTGTTCGTCCGAATCTTCGCCACGGGCGCCTGGTCGTCCACGAAGACGATGATGTCCCGGTACGTCAGGTTCCCGCCAGCCTCCCGGACGGTCAGGTTCACGACGTACTCGCCCGCGGCCGTGTATGTGAAGTAGGGTCGAATCCCGTATCGGATGTTCTGCGGGTCGTTCGCACCCGTCGTGTTCGCGAGGAACTTCCACGTGAAGTTCCCATTCGCGATGTCCCCGACAGGGTCCGTGCTGTCCTCCGCGCTGAACGTGAGATTCGTGCTGTTCGCGACGAACGCGCGGTAATTGTCGAACGAAGCGTTCTCTACGCGGAACTTCCCGACGGGCCCGGCGACCTTCGCGCGCGCGGTCCCGTTCTTGGACTGCTCCACCGTCATCCGGATCTGCGCCGACGTCCCGGAGGCGTCCGGGTCCAAGGTCATCCTCGTGTACCCGTCCGTCGTCAGGCCCCCGAAGATCGTCCACTTCGACATCTCGTACGTCTTCGGCAGGGCGATCTCGAAGATCCGGTCCTGGTGCACGGAGACGTTCACGTCCCCCGCGGCCGTCACGTTCACGAAGTAGCGGGTCGCGCCCACGGGGATGTACGGCGTCTCCTTCAGGGAATACGTGGCCGTGGTGTTGACCCAGACCTTGCCGCCGGGGGCGGAGAGGTTCACACTCACCGCGTAGGAGACGGCGGACCGGTAGGCCTTTCCGTTCGTCGTGAGGAAACCGTCCGTGGTCACGTACAAGGGTCCGTTCGCCTCGAGCCATGCGCGGAACGCGGCCTCTTCTCCGGGATCCACGAGCCCGTCGCGGGTCGTGCCGAGCGCATAGTCGATCTGGAGGCGCAGGTCCCGCAGGTTCGTCGGTTCCAGACCCGGGAGCACACTGTCCCCGTTCAGGGTCAGGTTCCGGTGGATCGTCAGGTTGCTCCAGTCCGCGGTCCCGTACAGGACCGTCGTCCGGTACGTTTCCCGGTCCGACAGCGCGAGCCGGACGGGGAGCAGCCTCGACTCCCCAAGTCCCAGGGTTACCGTCGACGCGTTCGCCTGGTACCCGTTTGCGTCGATGATCATCCGGTACGTGCCCGGCGGCGCGTGGAACGTGTAGAGGCTTCCGACGACCTCCGCCTGGATCACCTTCGACCCGAGGGACGCCCCCGCGGCCGTGTTGTAGAGGAACCCGACGAGGCCTGGGGTCAGGAAGCGCCCTGCGGGGTCACGGGCGTGGCCCGTGATGACGCTGCCCCCTTCCATCCTCACGCGCGACTTGCCGTCCGCGGAGACGGAGAGGGTCGTCACGTTCGCGGCATAGCCCGCCTTCGAGGTCCGTAGCTCGACGTCCCCCGACCATAGGGTAAGGGACGCGACCCCTTGGGCGTTCGTCGTCGCCGTGCGCACGACCTGTTCGGCGCTCGCGTTGTAGGCCTCCACCGTCGCCCCCGATAGGGCCGTGACGCTCCGATACGAGAACTTGAGGACGTCCCACCCTTCCGTGAAGTTCGAGGAGACGCCGAGCACGCCCGTGTCAGGGGCCAGGGACCAGTTCCCGTAGGAGGGCCAGGCCGCGGCGTTCTTCTTCGCGGAGAAGGTCCCCTCCTCCACCGGGTAGTACTGGAGCCGGCTCGAGTTCGTCCAGGTGAAGTACGTGACGAGCAGAGATTCCGTGTTCCCCGTGTTGTTGAGGTTCGATTTCACGACGGGGTTCAGGATCGTGATGAAGCCGCTCGTGTACCCGGCCGGGTGGGCGATCGTGTAGTCCGTCCCGTTCGAAAGGAAGAACGAGGACGTCCCGTTCACGAACTGGATCACGAGGTTCCGGCTCGAGACGGGGGTCCGGGTGACCCGGACCGTCTGGTTCGCGGGAATCCACCACTGGGCCGCGTTCTCGTTGGAGATCTGGCTCCGGGCGAAGGACACGGCCTCGTCCGACCGCTGCACGGACGCAGCGCTCACGACGAGGAGGTCCAGGGTGTGGTCGGCCTCCGGGGTCGGGAGCAGGCACAAGTCCGGGAACAGGTCGTTCACGTCGACCGTCGCCGTGTCGTCGAAGCGGATCTGTGTAGCCGTTTCGTTCGCGAAGTAGCCGTCCTTCTCGACGGTGAGGGAATAGTATCCAGGCGAGGGCGAGTACGTGAACGTGCCGTCGGCCAAGGTGACGACTTCGACCGGGGACAGGACGCCGTGCGCATCCCGCAGGGTCACCGTGGCGCCTTCGATGAACTTGGCCTGGTCGAAGCACTCATAGACCAGCCCGACAAGCTGGTTCCCTTGCGCCTGCGTATTGCCCGGGAGCACCGCCAGCCCGCTCACGAGGAGCAGGAGAAGCATGGCGAGTGCCCCGTATCCACGATGACCACGCGGGTACATCCCGTATCTCTCCAGGGGTTGCGTCTCGTTCCCCCGGCCCCCGAATCAGGAAGGAAGCCGGAGTAGCGCGGCGAATCGAGTGGGGGTATTTAAGGGTAATGGGTTGCGCCTCGAACGGGGCCCTTCCGGCAAAGCTCATCGGGAGGGGAACGTTGACGAGGCCTCGTGGCGTCCGATCTGACCCTCGCCGCGGCCGTCTGCGTCTTCGTCCTCACGTACGTCCTGATCTCTCTCCGCCAGGTCGCGCAGATCCCCCTCGAGCGGCCTGCGGCCGCGCTCCTCGGCGCGGCCCTCATGCTCCTCCTCGGCGTCCTCGGACCCGCGGAGGCCCTCGCCGCGATCAACGTCGATGTGCTCCTGCTCCTCATCGGGATGATGCTCCTCGTCTCCGGGCTCGAGGTGTGCGGGTTCTTCGACCTCGTCTCCACAAGGATCTCGTCCCGGGCCGGAAGCGGCGGGGGGCTCCTCGCGGGGATCATGGTCGCGGGCGCGGTCCTGTCCGCCCTCGTCCTGAACGACACCATCGCGCTCCTGATGACGCCGATCGTCGTGAAGTCCGCCCGATCCGTCCGTGCGAACCCCGTGCCCTACCTCGTCGCCCTCGCGATCGCCGTGAACGTGGGGAGCGTCGCGACGGAGATCGGGAATCCCCAGAACGCGTACATCGGGATCCGTTCCGGGATCCCCTTCCTCACGTTCGCCGCCTACCTCTTGCCCGTGGCGGCCGCCTGCCTCGCCGTCGCCTTCGTCCTCGTCTGGGCCGTGTTCCGGAGGGACCTCCGGCGGCCCCTCGAACGGGTCGCGAACCCGACCTCCGCGCGACTCCACCGGAGGGGTCTCGGCTTCACGCTGGCCGTCGTCCTCGGCTGCGTCGCGGGCTTCCTCCTGACGACCCCGGACTGGCTCCCCTTCATCGCCCTCGCGGGAGGCGCCTTCGTCCTTTTCATCCTCCCTTTCCTCGTGCCGACAACCCCGCGGACGATGATCCAGGGCGTGGACTGGGGAATCATCGTCTTCTTCATCGGGCTCTTCGTCGTCCTCGGGGGCGTGGAGGTTTCCGGGCTCTCCTCGTACATCCAAGCAGGGTTCACCGCGATGTTCGGCGGGGAAGGGGGCCTCGGGTGGCTCACGGGTCTTTCCGCGCTCCTCTCGAATCTCATCAGCAACGTCCCCGCCGTGTTCCTCCTCTCCGAGGTCGTCGAGGCTTCCGGCGGCTCGACCCAGCTGTGGCTCGCCTTGGCCGCGAGTTCGACCCTGGCGGGGAATGCGACGATCCTGGGGGCCGCGGCGAACGTGATCGTCGTCCAGACGGCCTCCCGGCACGGGGTCCAGGTGTCCATGAAGGATTTCGTGAAGGCGGGACTCCCCGTGACCGCGGCGACCCTCCTCCTCTCGACCCTCCTGATCGCCCTCCTCGTCCCTCCTTGAAGCCCCGGCGGCGAACCTTTAACCGTCTCGAACCGGCTCCCAGGATCCATGCGCCGCGCGACCGACTTCCCCGCGGCCCGGACCCGCCTCGTCGACGCCCTCGTCCGCTCCGGGTACATCTCGGATCCCCGGGTCCGTGCGGCCTTCGAGACCGTGCCGAGGGAGGCCTTCGTCCCCGAGGAGTCCCGCGAGGGCGCCTACGCGGACGTACCGCTCCCGATCCCACACGGGCAGACGATCTCCGCGCCCTCCATGATCGCGATCATGCTCGAGGAGGCGTCCCTCCAGAAGGGCGAGAGGGTCCTCGAGGTGGGGACGGGGTCCGGCTACCACGCGGCCCTCCTCGCCTGCCTCGTAGGTCCCGAGAACCTCGTGACGATCGAGCGGATCCCCGCGCTCGCGGCCTGGGGGCGCGAGAATCTCGCGAGGGCCGGCTTCTCCGGCGTCGAAGTCGTCACGGGGGACGGGAGCCTGGGCCATCCTCCGCGGGCCCCGTACGACGGCATCGTGGCGACCGCCGGGGCCCCGAGGATCCCCGACGCCTGGCCCGCCCAGCTCGCGGCCGGGGGGAGGATCGTCGCCCCCGTCGGGCGTCACGCGTACGAGCAGGTACTCCTCATCGTCCGCAAGAGGGAGGACGGGACGCTGGAGCTTCGGGAGGGGACGCCCTGTGCCTTCGTTCCCCTCGTCGGGGACGCGGCCTGGCCGTCCCGATGATCACGTCGACGCGGGCGGATGGCCCCACGCCTCATCAGGCAGGGTCCGGTACACGCCTTCCTCCACGGGCTCCTCGCTCCCCAGGACCCGGTCTAGGTCCGCAGCGACGAGCTCCCAGTAGAAGATTCGCCACGTTCGGCCGCTGAGGAGGAGGACCGCCTCCCAATACGACCGCAGGAGGCCTGCGTCCTGGAGGTCGTAGAACAGCTTCCGGTCCTCGGGTTGGATCGCGTTGTCGATGATGACGGTCCGGAACCCGAAGTAGTCGAGGACCCGCTCCGCCCTCGCTTCCGCCTCCTCGCGAGGCAGGTCGAGTCTCTTCACGATCGCGCGGGACAACTTCTCGAAGGTCGTCATCGCCTCTCCGGGGACCCGGTGAATATTCGGGCTCCCTCGTTATTAGTAGTTTTGCCAGACTCCCGTCCAAGGTACGCCCGAGGCTCGATCGTCGGTGAAATGTCCCCTCCGGACGTTACGTTTATCGATAGTGAATTTCGAGGAAGACCCTTTAAGTCCGCGCTGGAGACTTCTTGCTCCGCGGGACGGAATATGAAGCGGAAATCCGGGAAGGCGATGGTGGATTTTGACCGCAAGGTCACGGTCGTTCACTTCAACGTGGGTTCGGGGTACATGACGTATCTCGAGGAGGACGCCCCGGATCGGGCCCCCCGCGTGAAGAACATCGTCCTCGAGAGGTCCGAAGAGTAGGGCGAGGCGTTTTCGCCGGCTTGCTGCCAGAGGGGCCTCGCCTTCCCGGGATCCTGCGTGGTACGTGGCCCGGGGTGCGATCTGCGTGCACCGCCCCCCCTTGCGGCCGTGGCGTCGCGGACCTCATCCCTCGGGGCCGCGGCCCCCGGGTGTTCGACGATTTCAACCGCGTTCCGGTTCCCCGGATCCTGGGAAGTGGACCGAGTGGGATTTGAACCCACGGCTTCCGCCTTGCGAAGGCGGCGATCTTCCGCTGATCTATCGGCCCGGCGGGTCTCGTCAAAGGCCCGCGATGGAAATAGGTTTCGCTGCCTGCCCGGTTCGGGTCCCGCGGGATCGCCCGGCTTGTGGGGGCCAAGGCCTTAATACGTCCGTCCCCGTGGCGACCGCGCGGCGCCGCCATGGCTCTGCGTTTGTACAATACCCGCACCCGCAAGAAGGAGCCTTTCGTGCCCGGAGCCGACGGCACCGTCCGCATGTACGTCTGCGGGCCGACGACGTACGACCACAGCCACCTCGGCCACGCGAGGTCCTACATCGCGTTCGACACCCTTCGGCGGTACCTGACCCACCTGGGCCATCGGGTAACGTACGTCCAGAACTTCACGGACATCGAGGAGGTCATCATCCGGCGTTCGGCGGAGGTCGGGAAACCCCCACTCGAGTACGCCCAGTTCTACATCGATGCGTTCCTCGAGGACATGCGGACGCTGAACGTCGCCCCCGCGGACCATTCGCCCAAGGTAAGCGAGCACATCCCTGACATCCTGAGCCTCATCGGGACCCTGCTGGACCGGGGATTCGCGTACACGGTCGATGGAGAGGTGTACTTCCGCACGCGGAAGGCGGAGCATTCGTTCGGGATTCTCTCCCATCGGAAGTTCGAGGACATCGTCGTGGAGCGCCTTCCACCCGGCAGCGGCAAGGAAGCCCCTCTTGACTTCGCCCTCTGGAAACGCTCGAAGCAAGGGGAGCCCTCCTGGCCCAGCCCATGGGGGCACGGGAGGCCGGGCTGGCACGTGGAGTGCAACGCGATGGCCGCGAAGTACCTCGGCGTCCCGCTCGACATCCACGGCGGCGGGGTGGACCTCAAGTTCCCGCACCACGAGAGCGAGGCGATGATCGCCGAGGGCGCGTGGGGCAAGGAGTGGTGCCGCACGTGGCTCCACAACGGATTCATCTTGCTCGAACGGGAGAAGATGTCGAAGAGCCTGGGAAACTTCGTCACGATCCGGGAGATTCTTCGGGATTTCCCGGGAGAGGTCGTCCGCCTCTGCCTTCTAAAGTCCCACTACCGGCGGGACGTGGAGTACGACAAGGAATGCTTCCGGAGGACGCAGGACGAGTACGACGCGATCCTCGCCCAGGTCGGCCGGGCCAGGTCGGCGGAAGGCCCTGGGTCCGGGGGGACGGTCGCAGCTCTCGTCGGCCGCACGAGGGAGGCGTTCTTCAGGGGCCTCGACGACGATCTCGACACGGAGGACGCCGTCTACCGGCTCCGGCAGTTCACGGAGGCCCTGGGCGAGATTCAGACCATGTCTCGGGCCGAGGGCGCTTCCGTCGTCCGCGTCTATCGGGAACTCGGCGCGATCCTCGGGCTCTTTGTCGGACTGGCGTGACGGGTCGCCGGGGGATTTTCCCCGCGGCTGCTCTCGTTCTCCGATGCGAGAAACACGACCGCTGCTTTATGGGGCACGACGGTGCCACCGGGCCGTGGACGACATCGAGTCCCTCGCTCGGCTCGTCGTACTCATCCTCTATCTCATCACGTGGGCGTCGATTGCGGGTTTCCTCCTCTGGGTGATCCGCCTCGTCCGGGCCACCGTCCCCGAAGTCCTGCAGCTCCGGGTCGTCCAGGAAATGCCCCATCTCCAGCGGGCGTTCATCTGTCTGACCGGGGGCACCCTGGCGGGGACCATTGCCGTCGCTCCGGCGATCCTCCTCGTCGTCCCCTCCGCGTGGTGGAGCCTGAGCTGGATCTCCGCCTGGTCCGCCACGACGATCTACGGCCTCACGAACCTCATCCGGTTCGCCCGGGTCCCCATTGTCCGTTCCGCCTCGGTCGCCTGAGCGTTCCCGGAGCCGTCCCCGCCGGTTTTGCATCGCCGGCCTCCCGAGACGCCCGCGGTCCGCGAACGGGTCGCCCCAAAACCCTTTTATTGAGGACCCGCATGGACGCCGTACTTCGCAGGGGAGTTCATGGCTGAGTTCAAGGCCGTCATCGCGGACCCGAAGTCGGGCAGGACGTACAAGCGGGATGTCACGGGCCACTATGCGAACGCGCTCGTCGGGAAGAAGATCGGGGACGACCTCGACGGGCTGTTCCTCGGCCTCCCCGGATACAAGCTTCAAATCACCGGTGGGAGCGACAAGGACGGCTTCCCCATGCGCAGGGATCTCCCCGGTCCGCGGCGGAAGCGCCTGATGCTGAGCGGCGGCACGGGGTTCCACCCGCCTCGCCCGGGGATTCGGAAGAAGAAGGCGGTTCGTGGAAACACGGTCTCGCCCGACATACTGCAGCTCAACCTGAAGATCATCCAGCGCGGCCCGAAGTCCGTCGAGGACGCGTGGCAGGAGCAGGCCCGATGAAGGTCCCGGGCCAGCCCGAGGTCAACATTGGAGTCGTCGGCCACGTCGACCACGGCAAGTCGACCCTCACGGAGCGCCTCACGGGCGAGAGGACGGATCGCCACTCGGAGGAAATCAAGCGCGGCATCTCCATCCGCCTCGGGTACGCGGACATGGCGGTCTACCGCTGCCCGAAGTGTGCGGAACCCGAAGCCTACTCGACGTCGGACACATGCAAGATCTGTGGTTCGAAAGGGGAACTCCAGAGACTCGTGAGCTTCGTGGACTCCCCGGGCCACGAGACCCTCATGGCGACGATGCTCAGTGGGGCCGCGATCATGGACGGGGCCCTCCTCGTCGTCGCCGCGAACGAGAAGTGCCCTCAGCCGCAGACGAAGGAACATCTCCAGGCCCTCGACATCATCGGGGTCGACAAGATCGTCATCGTCCAGAACAAGATCGATCTCGTCGACGCGAAGCAGGGGGAGGAGAACTACCGCCAGATTCTCGAGTTCGTCAAGGGGACCGCTGCGGAGGACGCGCCCGTCGTCCCGGTGTCCGCCCATCACGACGTGAACCTTGACGCTCTCCTGATGCTCATCGAGAAGACGATCCCCACGCGTCCCCATGAGGACGCGAAGACCCCCCGAATGCATGTCGCCCGATCCTTCGACGTGAACCAGCCCGGGACGCCCATCGAGAAGTTCATGGGTGGCGTCGTCGGCGGGAGCCTTCTCCAGGGCAAGCTGAAAATCGGGGACGAAATCGAGATCAGCCCTGGGCGGCCGGTGACCGTCGGGAACCGGACGGAGTGGCGGGACCTGACGACGACGATACGGTCCCTGCATTCCGGGGGCGCGTCCCGGAAGGAGGTTCGACCCGGCGGGCTCATCGCGATCGGCACGAACCTCGATCCGAGTCTCACGAAGTCCGACAGCCTCGTCGGCCGCGTCGTCGGCCCGCCGGGCAGCCTCCCCGAGATCCTGTCGAAGATGTCCATGGAAGTTCATCTCCTCGATCGTGTGGTCGGCACGGCGGAGGACCTGAGGGTCGAGGGGATCAAGACCTCGGAACCCCTCATGCTCTCCGTCGGGACCGCCACCACGGTCGGCGTCGTGACGTCCGCCCGGGAGGCGTTCGCGGACATGGCCCTCAAGATCCCCGTCGTCGCAGAGCCCGGCCAGCGGGTGGCCGTCTCCAGGCGAATCGGCGGGAAGTGGCGACTCATCGGGTACGGCGTGCTCCGGGCGTCTGCGGGGTGAGAACCACGATTGATAGACATTCCCGAGCCTTTATAATCCGGGGCATCCGTCGATGCATCGAAGGCGGGTAGCCGTAAGTCGGCTTTCCCACGCAGACGCATGTCGTCCTGCTCCGAAATCGGAACCCGGGAGCCGCGGGCGCCAGGAATATCCGCACGGGATTGCCTGCCCGCCTTCCCTTCTTGTCGATATGCCCTTATAGCGGCGGCATGCATCGCCCGGCCGGAGCATGCGGGTCCTCCGGCGCGATCCGAAGACGGGAGAAATCAAGCTCCGGGTCGAGAACCCGGACGATCTCTGGCACCTGCACAACCTCGCCCTCCCCGGAGACCTCGTCCGGGCGTCGACGTACCGGCGGGAGGAGTCGAAGGCGGACAAGATCCGTCCGGAGAGGATGGAGAAGGTCCGCGTGACCCTGACGATCCGCATGGAGAAGGTCGAGTTCCAGGCGTTCTCGGATCGGCTCCGCCTCAGCGGCGTCATCGTCGAGGGCCCCCAGGATCTCGGGCAGCATCACACCCTTAACGTCGTCGTGGGCGACGTCCTCTCCATCATCAAGACGTGGAAAGCCCACGAACTGCGGCGGATTGAGGAGGCCGTCGAGGCGGCCCAGAGACCCATGGTCACCTTCCTCTCCCTCGATGACGAGGAGGCCCTTCTCGCCCGGCTCCGCCAGTACGGGGTCCAGGAGGTCGCCACGATCCGTGCACCCGGCCACGGGAAGATGTTCCCCACAGGGGACGCGAAGACCGTCTTCTTCGAGGAGATCCTGGGCAAGGTCCGGAGCTCCGACGTGGGAGAGGCGCTCGTCCTCGTAGGTCCTGGCTTTGCCCGCGAGGAGTTCCGCGAGTACCTGCGCATCCATGAGCCCGCTCTCGCCGCGAGGATCCAGGGACACGCGGCCCCCCATGCGGGCATGCGCGGAATCCAGGAGGCCATGCGGTCGGGCCTGGGCTCGAAGCTCTTCGAGGATGCCCGCGTCGCCCAGGAATCGCGACTCGTCGAGGCGGTCCTCGAAGCGATCGCGACGGACGCGCCGGTCGCCTACGGGCGCGAAGAGGTCGGTCGGGCGGTCGCCCAGGGAGCCGTGGACCGGCTCCTCGTGAGCGATCCAATCGTGCGGGACCCGGCCGTCGAAGCTATCATGAAGGCGACGGAACGGGCAAGGGGGACGGTGTTCCTCGTGAGCGAGCACCATGAGGCGGGAAAGCAACTCGTCTCCCTCGGCGGGCTAGCTGCGCTTCTTCGATATCGCAGTTCGTGACCTTACCCGCTTGACATCGAGGTCCCTGCTCGCCGATTCCGGGTCGGCTTCGGTTCGACCCGAAAGGACTTTATGGCGGCGCGGTCGATGAATCCCTGCTGTGGATGGTCGGTGCCGCTTCTGCCTACCGGGCGGCCCCGGTCGACCGGGACCCCAAGCACCTCGCGCGAGCCTTGGGCCGGTCCGCAGGTTGGTCGCGCACCCCTCTGCCCCAGCGCAAGGATCGTCGGGCTAGGGCGATCCACGTTGCCACGGCGGCCCTACTCACCCTCGCGGGCGCTGGAATCCTGGAGGGTCTCAGCCTCATCGGACTCGCGATCCCAAATCCGAGCGCCTTCCTCTTCATCATCATCGCGATCTCCGCTCTCCTCGGTGGAGTGGTGCCTGGCGTCGTGAGCGCCGTCATCACAACACTCTACATTGCACTCGCATTCTCTTACCCCGGAGAACCGTTCCAGTTGCCCCCGGAGGAGGTACGCCGGACTCTCGTCGAGGACAACGGAATCGGGATCGCACCGGAGCACCTTGATCGGATCTGGGACCCCTTCGAAAGACTCCATGGCTCCGAGTCGTACGCGGGTTCGGGAATCGGGCTCGCGATTGTCCGGCGCGGGATCGGTCGTCTCGGCGGACGAACGGGCGTTCAGTCCACGCTTGGCGTTGGAAGCCGATTCTGGTTCGAGTTGCCGCTAGCGGAGGGACGCGAATGAGCTCGATGATGCCGCCGATTCTATTGGTCGAGGACAATGCGGACGACGTGTTGCTGACGAGTCGTGGATTCACGCAGGCGAAGATCGCAAACCCGATCCAGGTCGTGGGTGACGGGCAGGAGGCGATTTCGTACCTGAAGGGGGAGGGCAAGTTCGCGGATCGGATTCAGTTTCCCATCCCCGTCCTCGTATTGCTCGATCTCAAGCTCCCTCGGAAGTCGGGGTTGGAAGTCCTTGAGTGGATTCGCACGCAAAACGGGCTGCGCAGGCTCCCGGTCGTCGTCCTCACGGCGTCCAAGCAGCTGACCGACATCAACCGCGCTTACGATTTCGGTGCGAATTCGTACCTCGTGAAGCCGGTCAAGTTCGAGACTTTGATCGAGATTGTGAAACAGCTCAACATGTACTGGCTCATCATGAACGAGAAGCCCGAGGTGTCCCCGTGACCCGGAACGAGCGGCCGGACGGGCACCCGCGTTACGGGCCATGGAAGATCCCCGAATCCCTGTCTGTCCTTCTCGTCGATGACAACCCCGACGACCGAGCGCTCGTGGCGCGAGTCCTCGTGAGGGACTTCCCGGCGATCCAGATCCACCAGGTCGGAGACGAGGCCGGTTTCAGAGAAGCCCTCGAGATGGGCGAGATCGATCTCGTGATTACGGATTTCCAGCTCCATTGGTCCGATGGCTTGGAGGTTCTCCGGGAGGTCAAGGCGCGGTGGCAGGGCTGTCCGGTGATCATGTTCACGGGCACGGGCACGGAGGAACTCGCGGTCCAAGCGATGAAAGCCGGCCTCGATGACTACGTGCTGAAAACCCCCAAGCACTACGTTCGGTTACCGGGAGCCGTCATCGCTGCGCTCGAGGGTGCGTACCATTTGGAGGCCGCAAGGAGGGGGGAGGAAGAACGGCTTTCAAGGACTCGGCAGCAGAGTCTCGTGGCCGACCTGGGCCTCAAGTTCCTCGCGGGAATGGGGCTCCAGGAGCTCATGGACAGGGCCACCTCGTCCATTGCGAAGGCGCTCGATGTCGAGTACGCGAAGATCCTGGAGCTTCTTTCCGACGGACGTGCGTTCCTCCTCCGCTCGGGCGTCGGGTGGAAGGAGGGCCTTGTGGGCACTGCTCACGTCCCCGCCGGCAAGGATTCTCAGGCGGGGTACACGCTTGTCTCGAACGAGGCCGTCCTCGTTGAAAACCTCGCGGACGAGCAGCGCTTCAGCGGCCCAGAGCTCATGACGTCCCACGGTGTCGTCAGCGGGATGAGCGTCGTCGTGCACGGCCCCAGAGCGCGCCCTTGGGGCGTCTTCGGGGTGCACACGACGCGGGCCCGAAGATTCGGCGCTCACGATACCGCAATCCTCCAGGCCGTCGCGAACGTCGTGGGATCCGCCATTCAACGTCGCGCCTCGGAGCTGGAGACGGAATCGTCCGAGCGGAAATTCCGGACCTTGTTCGAATCCGCGGCCGATGCAATCGTGCTCGTCAACGGGCGCG
>Ga0154851_122_pt2 | contig 18997 bp, 23 predicted proteins | sample Rifle2008BG16ft_FD_105579 | JGI IMG/M metagenome (GOLD analysis project Ga0154851, IMG submission 105579) | Euryarchaeota archaeon RBG_16_68_13
GCGACCGAACAGGGCGAGGTTCTCGGCGACGGTAAGGTCCCCGTACAGGGCGGATTCCTGGGGCATGTATCCGATCCGCGTGAGGACGTCCGTCGGCGGGAGGGGCCGCCCCAGGACGCTCGCGGAGCCTCCGGTGGGCCGCGTGAGGCCGAGCCATAGGCGGATCGATGTCGTCTTGCCCGCACCGTTGGGTCCCAGGAGTCCGAAGGTGACCCCGCGGGGAACGTCGAGGTCGAGGTCGCGGAGGGCCTCGACCCGGCCGAACCGCTTCGAGAGCCCTCGACATTCGATCGCGGGCACATCGACGGGCATCGGGCCTGCCTCGGGCCTCGCGGAGCCCTCCCTCGGCCTATAAGGGTTGTCTCCTTTCCCTTCGGTCGCCACCCCTCGTTCGGGCCACGTTTATGGCCCATCGCGTCATCCGGACGGCATGGTCTCCTTCCCGGATCCGAGGGCCCGGCATCCGTATCACATGCACGACATGATCCGGGCCCAGCCCGCGTTCCTCCGGGAGACCCGAGGGATCCTCGAGGCGACGGACGCTGCGCGGTTCCTTCGCAAGCCCCGGCGCCTCGTCCTGACGGGGTGCGGCACCTCCTACCACGCCGCGCTCTTCGGGGCCCGAGTCCTGCAGCGCGCCCTGGGCCACGCGGCGGTCGTCGAGGCCGTCCACGCTTACGATCTCCCGCGGGAGGAACGCGACTTCCGCCGGACGACGGTCTTGGGGGTGAGCCACAGCGGCGCGACGCCCACGACGAACGCGGCGCTGCAGAGGGCCCGCCGCCGGGGAGCCCGCGTCCTCGGCCTCTCGGGCCTTTCCGCGAGCCCGCTGGAGAAGGTGGCCGACGACGTCCTCGTCATCGGCTCCGCCCACGACCGCTCGTGGGCGAACACGATGAGCTACACGACCCAGCTGATGGCCTTCGCGGGGCTAGCGGTCCAGATGGGAGGCCCAGCCTGGCGACGCGTCCTCCGGAGCTGGCGGGCCGTGCCTGGGACCGCGGAGAGGGCGCTGGGCACGGAAGCCTCGATCCGCCGGCTCGCGAAGCGCGTCGTCTCGCGCGAGCGGGTCACGTTCCTTGGGGGCGGACTCGACGAGATCACGTGCTTGGAGGCGGCCCTGAAGATCCGGGAGACGTGCAGCATGCCCGCCGTCGGGTACCACCTCGAGCAGTTCCTCCACGGGCCCCTCGAGGGGCTCGACCGACGGGATGCCGTCGTTGCGCTCCTTGCGCAGGAGGACGGTGCACGGGGGGACGCGATCCTGCACGCATGCGCGGCGACCCGCGCCTACGTCGGCAAGATCGGAGCGGGTCCGGCCGTCGACGCGCGCCTACCTCGTCTTCCGGAGGTCCTCCGGCCCATCGTGACCGTGATCCCCCTTCAGTTCCTCGCGTACTACGCCGCGCTCGCGAGGAAGACGAATCCCGACGTGATGCGCACGGACCGCAAGGAGTATCGGCCGGCCGTGGAGCTCCTGTTCACGTGAGGGCGGTCTCCGGCGGGAAGCTCACGATCGTCGACGCCTCAATCCCGTTCCGCAGGTACAGGTGGAGCGTCATCTGGCCGTTCCCGTAGATGACTTGGAAGCGGTCCACCTCGGACCGGTACAGGCGAGCGGGCCGACGTCGGCCCTCCGTCACGAAGCCCGCTCCGGAGACGAGCCCGAGGGACAGGAGCCGCCGGACGCGCCGATAGCAGGCCGCGATGGGCACCTTGTATCGCGTCGAAATCTCCTGGGCCGTGAGGCTCTCCTGGTGGAGGGCGATGAGGATTCGGAGCGCGTGATCGTCGAGGAGGGACTGGCCTTCCTTGTCATACAGAAGGAGATCCTCCGCGACGAGCTTGGGACGAGGGGGCACACTGGGCTCGCTCGGTGGACCAGGGAGGGCCACGCGCCCCCATTCGGGCGTCGTCCATTAAAAGGCGTCGCCTCCCGTTATCAAGGGCCGAACCCGCATGGGACGCCGGCTCACGCCGGACCCTTCAGGTCCTGGAGGATCACGTGCGCGGCGTTGAATCCAGGAGCCCCGAGGACCCCACCGCCCGGATGGGTCGCGGACCCGCACAGGTACAGGCCCTCCACGGGCATCCGGTAGTTCGCCCAGCCGGGCATCGGCCGGAAGGAGAAGACTTGGTCCGGCGTGATGTCCCCCTGGAAGATGTTGCCTCCCGTGAGGCCGAGCTCCCGTTCCATGTCTTGCGGCGTGACGACCTGCCAGTGTTTCACGACCTTCCGGATGTTCGGCGCATACTCCTCGATCGTGTCGAGGACGATCTCGGCCGCCTTCGGCCGGAACGCGTCCCACGTCGTCCCCTTGAGCTCCGTGGGCGCGTACTGCACGAAGCACGTCATCGTGTGCTTGCCCGGCGGCGCGACGGTCGGGTCGAGGACGCTCTGGTATTGCGTTTCGATGAACGGCCGGCTCGAGAAGGCCCCGTATTTCGCCTCGTCGTAGGCCTTCTCGACGTAGTCCATGGAGGGGATGATGTCGACCGTGCCGTTATGATGGACCCCGGGAGCTCCGGGCCTCGCCGTATAGTCCGGCAGGCCCTCGAGGCCCGCGTTGAACTTGAGCGCGGCCCCGCGGGTCCGGATCTTCTTCACCCGGTCGAGGAACTCCGGTTCCACGACGTCGGGTGGAACGAGCTTGAAGAAGGTCTGCTTGGCATCGATGCCTGACGCGACGACCTTCGCTCCGATCGTCTCGCCGCCCTCCGTCTCCACGCCCGTCACCCGACCCTTGCTCACGAGGATCCGTCGTACCCCGACGCCCGTGCGCACGGTTGCGCCAAAATGCTGCGCGGCCTTCGCCATCGCCTCCGCGATTCGGCCCATGCCGCCCTTCGCGTAGCCCCATACCTCCTTGTGGCCGTCCAGGGTCCCGATGTTGTGGTGTCCGAGCACGTACGCCGTGCCCGGGCTGTAGGGGCCGTTGAAGGTCCCGATGATCGCCTGGGTCGCGAGGGCCGCCTTCAGGTGGTCCGATTCGAACCACTCGTCGAGGAAGTCCTTCGCGCTCATCAGGAAGAGCTGCCGGAGCAGGCGCTCCGCGTCGGGTCCGGTGAACATGCCGAACAGCTCCGCGATGGGGACCGGCGGCGCCATCATCGTCGGTTCCACGAGTTCGAGGACCTCGTTCCAGAACGCGACGTACTTCGGATACGCCTTCGCGTCCGTCTTCGAGAACTTCTCGATTTGCTTCAGGGTCTTTCTCTCGTCGAGCCACATGAGGAGATGTCTGCCGTCGGGGAAGGGAACGAAGTACTGCGGGTCGTAGAGGATCGTCTCGTACCCGAACTTGGAGAGCTGGAGGTCCTCGACGATCTGTGGCCGGATGAGCCCGCACACGTAGGCGAAGGTGTTGATCCGGAATCCGGGCCAGGGTTCCTCCGTCACGCAGGCGCCCCCTACGAGGGGCCGCTTCTCCAGGACGACGACGCGGGCCCCCGCCTTCGCGAGGTACCCTGCCGCCACGAGCCCGTTGTGCCCGCCGCCCACGATCACGACGTCGAACTCGACCATGTCCTCCCCGCGGGGCGGGTATTGTGCGAGCGGGGAAAAGGGTTCCTGCGGCCTTCGCCGTTCACGACTCGATCGATTTCTTGACGTTCGAGGCGAATTCCTGTGTCTGCTGGCTCAGCTTCGCCTTCATGAAGTTGTCCATGATCCGTGCGAGGGGCCCCTTCGTCTCCACGTTCATCGTGTACGTGACGGCCGTCCCTTCGCCGCGGGGCTCGAGGACGATCGTGCCCGTCATGTTCATGTTGTCCGCGCGGCCGATGAATTTCGCGCGGCTGGGCGGGACCTTCTCGAGGGACTCCGTCTCGACCCGGATCTGCTGGGACAGGGGGCCGAGCTTCACCTTCAGGTGCCACGTCGCGCGCCGCTCGTCGTGGATCTCGATGGATTCGACGCCGGGAATGCACTGGCCGATCTTCCGCATGTCGCTCAGGAAGTCCCACACCCGGTTGACGGGCGCTCCCACTTCGAATGAAATCGTACCCTCGGGCATCGCGAGGAGGAAGGAGCGCTCCCGGAAAAGGCTTTCCGGACCCGAGTCGTCCGACGTCCGTTCGCCCGGATCGGACCCCGCCGCCGGGCGGAGCGTCCCCTCGTTGAAACCGCGAGAAGAAGGAAAGTGCCGAGGACCTCCCCCATCGCCTCGGCTTGGGGATCGCGTGGAGGTGCCTACGCCTTCCGCAGGAACGGAAGGCCCGTGCGCTTGTTCACGCCGACCTTGCGGTCCTTCGGCATCTGGTCGCAGGGCTTGCCGCTCTTGGGCTTCCTCTTGCTGAAGAAGTAGATCGTCACTTTCGGTCCCTTCTTCAGCTTCACCTCTCGCGAGTACAAGGTCCATCCCTGGTACTGGTAGGGCATTGTTTGACCTCGACTCCTGCAACAGCTAGGGTATCAAAAGCATTTCTCTCCCTTAGACGCGTCGGACGGGTCCCGCGGATTAGCTGTTAAATAATCATTATATGGCCCATCTTGAGCCCATGGAGGGCCTCGTCGGGCTCACGAAAACGACGTAATGGGGGGCGAATCGCACGCGGGTGGCGCCGCCTTCGATCACCCTCGCGATCAGCTCTTCGGGACGGATCCGGAATTCCTCTGGGTCCTCGGTTCCGCCATCGGGAGGGAAGGGACGGAGAGCGATCTCCGATTCTGGAGCGAGAGGGAAGGCGCTCTCGCCCTCACGGCCCTCGGCCCCATCACCTACATGGATCGGGTCCTTTCGATGCTCCAGGCCGCGGTCCTTCGCGACTTCCTCGTGCTCGTTGCCGACCGCCTCGATGCCGCGCTCGGCGAGACCGTGGTCGCCATCGAGGCGACAGGGAAGCGAGGTCTCTTCGTCCTGGGCGATCCTGCGACCGCGGACCGGATTCACGCCCTCGTGCGAGAGCGGCTCTCCGGGTGGGTGACCCTGGAGCAGGACGGGGAGGACACCGTTCGGCGTCTCCGCGCCCTCCTCGGTATTCTAAAGAACGGGGTCCCCGTCCGCCTCGAGCCCAACGGCTACTTCACCCCGGGCCGGAGGGTTTCATCCTGCACTGCATCGAAAGGTCGTGACCCGCCGCGGGAGCCGACGGGAGCACGCCACCTTCCCGCCCGCCGTCCCTCCGTCGAGGGCTCTGAGCGCAAGGGTTAAATGCCCGTTTCCGGTCCTTATTTTTCGCAATTTATATAAATCCCTACATATCTGCGGGCCTAGAGGTGGAACCAGGTGCAAGCCCCTCCCCCCCCCATGATGCGTGGACCTGACTCAGGCCTGTATCGACTGATTGCGATCGGAGGCATCGTCCTCGGACTGCTGCTCCTTGCAGTAGGAGCCGTACTCGGGGACATGAGCAATGCGGACTTCGATCCGAACGAACCGGAAGCCGACACGAGGGCCCGGAACAACTTGGGCCTCGTGTGGGGACCCGCGATCGCCCACCTAGGGGCGTTCCTTTTCGTCGGCGGGCTCTTCCTCGCGGCCTTCTTCGTCGAGTTCGCGGACGCGTTCGTGCGGCTGTTCCTCCTGATCCTCGGCGTGCTGGCCCTGTTGCTCGTGCTGGCGAATTCCCCGACCCTGTTCGGGTGAGGTGGCTCGATGCCGTCGATTGGAGACCGTCTCTGGGAGATGGGGAAGTCCCCTTCCCAGCACATGGCCCTCCTGACCTTGGGCCTCGCGTCGATCCTCGTGGCGGCCCTCTTGGCCTCCGCGATGAGCGTCGCGGGTGCGTCGGGCGCCCTCATCATGTCGGCGTCGGCGCTCGCGGCGATCGGCGGGTTCTTCCTCGTCGTCGCCCTGTTCGTCGGCGCCTACGCCTCTTCGGGGGATTCCGTCCCCGCCGTCGTGTGGCGGGTCGCGCAGCTCCTCGTCGCGGCCCTCGTCCTCATCACCATCTTCGCGTGAGGCAGGTCGCGGGGAGCCCATGGCGGCGGCACACCGCAGCCCCTTCATCTTTTATGCTCGTCCGGCTCTGGCGAGTCTACCGGACGTCCCCAGCGGCTACGGACAGGATCGGTGGGAGGTCGTCCGCAATCTCCCTCCAGGAGCGGCCTTCGTCCCGACTCCCGTACAGTTTCCCCGTGTTCGTGCCGAGGTAGAGCCCCACGGGGTCTGCCCGGTCCGTCGCGAGACCCTCCCGGAGGACTCCCATGTACGCATGGGGTCCCGGGAGGCCGGCCCCGGTCCTCTTCCATGTCTTCCCCGCGCTCGTCGTCCGCCAAACGGCGAGCCGCCCGTTCGGCGGTACGCGGTTGAAGTCGCCTTCCAGGGGCACGACCCACGCGGTCCGCTTGCGCCTCGGATGGGCGGCGATCGCGAAGCCGAAGCCCGAGGGCAGACCCTTCGTGACCTCCGTCCAGCGGCGCTGCCCTGCGGGACGGTAGTACGAGCCGCAGTGATTCTGCTGGAAGATCCCACCGTCCCCGGCCGTGTCCCACGCGAGGTGGTGGACGCACTGGCCCCATTCCGGGTACTTGTCCGGGAGGAAGTCGGCTCGGACTCCCTCGTTCTGCGGGGACCAGGTCCCGCCGCTGTCCCGGGTCTCCCACACCCCGACCGCGCTGATGCCCGCGAGGAGGTGCCGCGGGTCCCTCGGATCCACGAGGACGGAGTGGAGGCAGAGGCCCCCGTTCCCGGGCTGCCATCCCTTCCGCGTGGGATGGAGATTGAGTCCGTCGAGGCCCCTCCACGTGTCGCCGCCGTCGTCGCTCCGGAACAAGGCCGCGGGCTCGACGCCCGCGTACAGCGTGCCCGGTTCGTCCGCGGGACCCGGCTCGACATGCCACACCCGGGTCACCGCGAGCCCCGTCGACGGATCGAACCTCGGCGCGCTCTTCCCGGCGCGGAAATCCCCGCCGATCCGCGCGCGGTGGACGGAAGGTCCCCAGTGCTCGCTCGTCGCCGCCGCATACACGGTCCGCCCGTCCCTCGGGTCGAGCGCCATGTGGTACACGGGAACGCCTTCGAAGTAGGGACCCAGCAGGGACCACCGTTTCCGATCGCCGGAATGGAAGATGAATGCACCCTTTCTCGTTCCCACGAGCAATGCCGTGCTCCCCTTCCTGACCGTCTTCGCCACGTCAACCACCTGCGACGCTCGGGAGGATGTGGACGACGTCCCCGGGCGCGAGGCGCGCCTCCGACAGGGGACCGCGGACCTGCTCGTCGTTGACGAACACGTTCACGTACCGCCGGGGTCCGCCCGTCTCCTCCGCGATCCGGTCCCGAAGGCCCGGGAACGCGGAATCGAGGAGGTCGAGGAGGCTGGCGAGATCGGAGGCCTCCAGGAGGACCTCGTCCCGTCCGGAGGTGTAGGACCGAAGGGCCGGTGGCACGTGCACGAGGACGCCCCTCCGAACGAGGTCCTCCGCAGACGCGCGCGCCTTCGACATCCGACCCGCCGCGAGTAGCGGCCGCCGGGGCCAAAAGGATTTGCCCTTCCTTCCACGGCTCGCCCCATGGATCCCTCTACGCGACCTCCGGGGAGGCCCGAGGGTCCCTCGCGGCGAGCGCGGACTCGCACGGAGCGGGCCCGCACGCCCGTAGGGCCGGTGCGGAGTCGAATCGACACGGTTTTCTACATCCTCATCGATGCGGGACCTCCTCAGGCGCCTTCGCGGGCCCCTCGGACCGGAGGAGGACCGGAATCCCGACGTGCGAGGCACGTGGGGTCGGACCGTCTTCGCTTCGTTGTCCCCGCCCTCAGCTCCGGGTCCGAAGGCGTTCCGACTCTCGCGGCACGGCGAAGGCATCGATGTGTGACGCGAAATATTATCGACAATGTCAAATTTATTATAGCACAAGGCTTAACTATGGCAGGTCCATTCCCGTGGGGGTTTCCATGCCATTTGAGATTGCGGTCGTGAGCAACACACCCCTCACGCCCCTGAAGGATCTCGACGACGTCGCCCTCATGTTCCTCACGCAGATCGGATACATCCCGAAGGGCTACGATCCGAAGACGGAAGCGAAGTCTGTCCGGGAGTCCGTGCCGTATCGCCTCGTCGTGGAGTGCTTCCTCGGGAGGATGGACAAGGGCTGGACCGTGGAGCAGCTCGCCGTCAAGCTGAAGACGACGAAGGCCACGATCTACCGGCATATCAACAAGCTCAAGGACATGGACCTTCTCGACGAGGTCAACGTGAGCGAGAGAGGCGCGGCGCGGAAGGGCTATCGGATCCGGTATGGCAACCTCTCGAAGGCGTGGAACTTCGTCGAGTCGAACGTCGAGATCGCGATGGAGAACTACCGGAAGACGGTGGATCACCTCGAGAAGCTCGCGGAACAGGAGAGGCGGTGAGGGCATGGAACCGTCCGGTCTCGTCGCTCTGACGAAGGGTTCCCGGTACCGGATCGAGTCCATGGAGACCCGCGAGCGCACGAAGGTCTCGAAAGGAGTCTTCCGTGGCTACGCCGCCATCGGTCCCGATGACGCGATCGTCCTCGAACTGGACGACAGCCATCAGGAACTCAAAGGGAAGCTACGCCTGATCCCTGTGCACGTGGTCCTCTCCGTCGATGTCTTGGAGCATCTCCACGAAGAAGCTCCGAAAGCGGACAAGCCTCACACGATGTACGGATGAGGCGCCCCATCCGAAGCCTTATGGGGGCCCTCCGACGATGCGGGGACATGCCCCCTCAGGTCTCCTACGATGACGTGCCGGCCCCTCGCGGCTGGCTCGGCATCGCGTTCTTCGGCGTGTTCGTCTACGTGGCCTCCCAGCTCCTGAAGGTGTACGCGAGCGAGGTCGCCCGCTGGACCGGTTCGACGTCGCCCGAGGTCCTGCGAATCCTCGCGGTGACGTCCGGGCTGGGGTCGATCCTCGTCCTCGCAGGTCTCGTCGCCGCCTTGTGGCGGTCGAACCTGGCGGCGGGCCTCTCCGGTTCCGGGGTGCGCGGCCTCACCCTGGGGGCCGCGGGCGTGGGGATCCTCCTCCTCTTCGAGACGGCCCTGACCCTTGACTTCCTCGGAGTGACCCCCGACACGGTCCTCGCGCTCCTCCGCGCCCAGGTGATCGGCGACGTCCTCGGGAACGCCTTCGCCTTCGCGGGTCTGGCGTCCCTCGCCGTGGGCCTCGCGAACGCGGCGCGGCTCTTCGGTGAATCCCGGGACGCGACGCCCCCCTCGGCGGCGCCGGGAAAGCCTTCCGCGTAGGGTCCGCGCGAGCCTTTATCGTCCCGGGCGCGGTCAGGAAGGCGCGATGCAGGCCTCCCTCGGCCCGGAAGGGTTCCTCGACTCCCTGCTCGAGGAGCTGGGCCGAGAAGCCCCCCCCACGAAGGAAGCCGTCCACCGTCTGAAGGTGCGGATCGCCCGAGAGCATGGCCTCGAGACCCTCCCCGCGGACTCGGAGATCCTCGCCCGGATCGAGCCGCCTCGGCGCGCGGCGTTCGAGGAATTCCTGCGGGTGAAGCCCGCGAGGACCGCGAGCGGGGTCGCTGTCGTGACCGTGATGACGGCTCCGCACGCGTGCCCCCACGGCGTGTGCGTGTACTGCCCTGGGGGCCCGCGGTTCGGGACGCCGCAGTCCTACACGGGCACGGAGCCCGCGGCGAGACGGGCGGCCGCCCACGCGTACGATCCGAGAGCCCAGGCCGCGGCCCGCCTTCGCTCCCTTTCCGAGATCGGCCATCGCACGGACAAGGTGGATCTCATCGTGATCGGCGGTACGTTCACGAGCCTCGATTCCGGCTATCAGGAGTGGTTCGTCAAGGGGTGCCTCGACGCGTTGAACGGGGACGTCTCCGACGGCCTCGAGGCGGCCCAGGCCCGGAACGAGACCGCGCCGTCCAGGTGCATCGGCCTGACGATCGAGACGAAACCCGATCGGTTCCTCGGAGAGGAGGTCCCGACGGCCCTCCGGCTCGGCACGACCCGGGTCGAGCTCGGCGTCCAGTCGACCCACGAGGACGTCCTCCGGGAGGTCCACCGAGGGCACACGGACACCGATACGCGGATCGCCTCCCGCCGCTCCCGGGAGGCCGGTCTCAAGCTGGGATACCACATGATGCCCGGACTCCCCGGTTCCGACGCGGACCGGGACCTCGACTCCTTTCGGTCGATCTTCGAGGATCCCGCCTACCGTCCCGATTTCCTGAAGATCTATCCCACCCTCGTCCTCGAAGGCACCGCCCTCCACGGGATGTGGCAATCGGGGCGCTACACGCCGCTCGAGCTGAAGGATGCCGTGGAGCTCGTCGCCCGCGTGAAGGCCCTCGTCCCACCCTGGTGCCGGATCCAGCGCGTCCAGCGGGAGATCGGGGCTCCTCAGATCTACGGGGGGCCTCGGAGAGGCGACCTCCGGGTCCTCGCCCGGGAAGCCCTCCGCTCGTGGGGCCTCACCTGCCGCTGCATCCGGTGCCGCGAGGTCGGGTTCCGTGGGGTCGATCCTCGCCCGGAGGCCCTTCGGGTCCTCCGGCAGGACTATGAGGCCTCCGCAGGCCTGGAGCTCTTCCTCAGCCTCGAGGATTCGGGTCGCGACGTCCTCGTCGCGTACGTCCGAATGCGCATCGATGCCGCAGGTGCGACGGTCCGCGAGCTCAAGGTGCTTGGACGCCTCGTGCCGCTCCGGGCGGAGCCCGGAAGCCGATGGCAGCACCGCGGGATCGGACGGGCCCTGCTCTCCGAGGCCGAGCGGATCGCCCGGGAGGAGTTCGGGGCGCCGCGGATGCGCGTGACGGCTGGCGTCGGAGTGCGCCCGTACTATCGGTCCCTCGGGTACCGCCTCGAATCCGCGCACATGGTCCGGGAGCTCTAGTCACCCGAGCTCCTTGATCCAGCCGATCCGGCGGAGCTTGCTCGCCTCGACCTCGTCCGCATTGCGGAACGCGGATTCCGTCTCCGCGAGGTATTCGATCGCGAGGCGGAGCCCCTCGACCGTGGGCGCCTTCACGTCGACGCCCGCTCGAGTGAGCTGCTGGCGCACGATGGGCATCGCGGCCTCCTGGCCCCCCATGCCGTCGCAGAAGTCCATGACGATACGGTCCGTGACCGCGATGAGGCCTTGTTCCGAGTCCTCTAGGCCCGGTCCCTCGTCTCCCCCCGGGGCGCCCGTCGTCGTGATCATTTCCTTCGCGAGATGAAGGAACGAGGCTTCCACGTTCTCGCCCGTCTTCGCGGATCCGAGGAAGCACGTGACGGGAAACGTCTCTGCGAGCTCGTCCAGATTCTCCTTCGCAGATTCTCGGTCGTGGATGATGTCGCTCTTGTTTCCCACGATGACGAAGGGGATGGAGCCGACGACCTTCCGGAGGTGGGGCAACCAGTATTCCCTCAGGCTTGCGAGGGTCTCGGACCTCGTCAGGTCCGAGACGAGGACGGCGCCCTTCGCCCCTTGAAAGGCGCTCGCCTGGATGTTCTTGTATCCCCTCTGGCCGAGGACGTCCCAGATCATCAACGTGAACTCGACCGCTTTCCCAGGGTACTCGATCCGGAGGTCCTTCTTGGTGACCTTCGTGCCGATCGTCGTGATGTAGTCGTCGGAGAATTTGTCCACGACAAACCGGCGGATGAGGGACGTCTTCCCGACGGCTCCGTCGCCGAGGAGGAGGATCTTCCTCTTGATGTGGTCATCCGCCATGGGAGAGCGCGCGCTCGATGCGGCGGCCACGCATATAACGGTTTTCGAGCTAATGTCAGCCGTGCGAATGGGGGGAGCTCAGCCGGCGGACCGGCTCCGCAATCCCCCCAGGAACTTCCGTCGGAGCCCGTCGACCCCCGGAAAGACGTCCACGTTCCCGTTCCAGTTCGCGAGGGCCGCGGCGTGGGATCCCTCGAAGTCCGCGACAGCGGCCTGGAGTCTCCTCGGGAGGCCGTTCAGGTGCTGGCCCCGGACGACGGCGGAAAGGATGATCGTTTGGCCGCGGGCCATCACGACCTGCCGTTTCCCGAACCGCAGCTGCTCGAGGTTCCCGTGTGGCTCGCGGAAGGAATCCTTCACGAATTCCCGCAGGACGATGAACATCCCGCTCATGATGTCGCTGTCGTGGGGCGCCCCGTCCGCCCGGGTCCAGTGCCGGATGAGCATCCCGCTGTCGTGCATGAGGTACAGTTCCTCGATCCGCACGCGGCGGCGGACGTACAGGCCGAGCCCGATGGCGCCCGCGGCCCCGAGCCCGAGCGCGGTCGCCGGAAGGAGCTCGACGGCCGGAGGCCGGTAGTTCAGGGGGAACGTGAGGGAGCGCCGGATCGTCCGCGGCCGTGCCCCTTCGTCGTCCGTGTAGACGACCTCGACCTCCATTGTCGAGAACTCCGTGGATCCGGGATTCGAGGACATGTTCGCGAGGGTCCCCTCCGAGATCCGCGCCCCACGGCTGAGGTACAGGTCCCCGTTGGCGTCGTACGTGATGTTCGACCAGGCTCCGCCCGGGACCCCATCGATCGTGAGTTCCGGTCCGAAGTCGATTGTGATCGTCAGGACCGCGGCCTTCGTCGCGTTGTTGTCGCCGGGGAAGGGGGAGTCGAGGAAGAACGTGAACAGGATGTTCGGCGAGGCCTGATCGTTGATCAGGATCGTGAGTTCGTAGAAGGACCTCGGAGGGGCCGCCGAGACCGGGGTCGCCAGGCTCACCGCGAGGACGGCGGCGAGAACGGCGGCCGCAAGCGCGGCGGTGGCCCTGAAGGCCCGGGCCCTGCTATCCCTGGTCAGTAGGCGTCCCCCAACGGTTCCGCGGGGAAACCGCGGACGAATGGTATCGATGCGCGTGGGACGTATTTATATCTACCAGTCAACGGTCCATGCACCGGTGTCCTGGTAGCTAATGGTAATCTCGTGAGTGCACGAGGCGGGCGAGGGGAACGCCCTCGTCGGCGGCGACGGTCTCGAGCCCTTCGCGCACGCCGCTGCCTCTCGCGGGAGGCCTCCGACGCGCTCGCGAGAAGGTCTCCGGGATTCCCAGGAGGTCCGCACACGCCTGAAGGTCGCGCCGGGAAGGCGTCCGGTCTCCCGACGCAACGGGGATCGGGAAGCGCAGGCGCCGCGGCTCCTGAATTGCCTCTAGGGCGACCCGCGTCCCCTCGTGGCCGGCGCCTACGATGACCCGCGGTGCCTTGGTGCGTTCCAGGACCGCCGCAATCGGCACGAGATCGAGGACGGCCCCGGGGGACAGTCGGGCCGCACGCCTCCCGAGGTCCCTCGCAATCGACAGGCTCGTTCGAGGGGTCAACCGGATCCGCTCCACCCGGTAGTCCAGGTACGTCTCCGTGAGGCGCGCCGCTTCGAGGTCCGCGGCTCCGTCGAGACCTGCGACGATGCATCGGAGCTCTCCCCGCTTCCGGAGGAGGGCCGCGAGGAGGGTGCTTGAGAGACCTCCTGAGAACGCGAGGACGGGAAGCGTCCCTCCGCGACAGGCCCGTCCCGAGGCCTCCTCGAGGCGGCGAAGGAGGCGGGAGGCCGGCAGACCCGCGCGCATGTCCTCACGACAGGGCGTCGAAGCGCAGGCGTCCGGCGAGGAGCCCTTCGAGCACACCGGGCAGCTCCGCCTCCATCACCCGGATCTGTCTCTGCGAGTCCCGTTCGCGCAGAGTGACGCCCTTCCCTTCGAGGGTTTCGTGATCGAGCGTCGCGCAGTAGGGCGTGCCGACCTCGTCCATGCGCGCGTAGCGGCGCCCGATGGAGCCGGACTCGTCATAGACGGCGGGAAACCGCGGCCGCAGGGCATTCCGGAGGGCCTCTGCCCTTTCGGGGAGGCCATCCTTGTTCACGAGCGGGAACACGCCGACGCTCACGGGAGCGAGCCTCGGAGGGAGCCGGAGGACGGATCGCTCTCCCTTCGTGAAGCCCAGATCGAGGAGGGCCCACACGTTCCGATCGACACCGAAGCTGAGCTCGAGGACATGGGGCACGAATCGACGGTCCCCGACGGTCACAGCCTGCTTCACATGGGACATCGCTTCATGCCCTGCGAGGTCGTGGTCCGTCCGGTAATGGACCCCGCCAACCTCCTTGAATCCCCCGAGGCTCTCCTGACGGATCTGCACGTCGAAGTGGATCTTGTTGTAGAACGCGCGTTCCTTCTCGTCGAGCTCCGCGAACCGGAAAGCCTCCCGGGGCACCTGGAGGAGGTCCAGGTAGAATCCCTGAACCCGGGCGAGGTGGTACGCGTACCAGGTCGGCATCCCCCGGGCCACGAGGTCCTTCGCGAGAATGTCGTGCGCCGCGGGCTCGTTCTTCTCCCCGGCCCATGCGATCCGGATCGGGACGCTCGCGACCTGCGCGTACGGGACCTGGTCCCCGAAGGCCTGGGGGTCCATGAAGATCTGGAGCTCCGCCTGGATGAACTCGCGCATCCGGTACGTGCCCTGCCTCGGACTGATCTCGTTCCGGTATGCCCGGCCCACGATTGCGAGCCCCATGGGCAACCTCCGCCGGAGGGCCTCGAACTCCCTCCTGAAGCTCAGGTAGACCCCCTGGGCGGTCTCCGGGCGCAGGTACGCCCGGTCCTTCCCCGTGGGGCCGACGCCGAGGGGGAACATCATGTTGAAGGGCCTCGACGGTCCGAGGTCGCCCTTGCAGTTCGGGCAGCGGACCTTGAGCTCCCGAATCTTCGCGTCCATCTCCTCTGCGGTGAGGCCTTCGTGCTCCTCGTGCATCGCGGCCTCGAGGAGATGGTCCCCTCGGAACGATTCGCCGCACCGCGTGCAGGCGACGAGCAGGTCCGTGAAGTGGTCCACGTGGCCCGATGCCTTCAGCGGGGCCTCCGGGAGGATCGTCGTGGAGTCGATGAGATGGTAGTTGTCCCCGAGTCCCAGGAACGTCTCGAGCCACAGGTCCTCCCACCGGCGCTTCAGGAGGGCCCCGTGGTGCCCGTAGTCGTAAAAGCCCGCGAAACCCCCGTACAGGTCCACGGCCGGCCACAGGAAGCCCCGCCGGAGGGAGAGGGACATCACGTCGTCATAGGACGCCATCCCGCCCGGGAAGGAAAGGTCGGCGCATAAAGGATGGGGTGATGCTCAGGTCCGTCGGGCGAGGCACCACATGAGGTCGAGCTCGTAAAGCATCGCGACGAGGCGATCCTGCGAATCCACGACGGGCAGCTGTCCGAAGTCGTTCTTCACCATCGTGCGCGCGGCGTCCGAGGCGCTCGTCTTGCGGTACACGGTCACGGGCTTCGCCACCATCGCATCGCGGACGGGGGACCTGGGCAGATCGATCTTCCTCTCCTCCCAATAGAGACGCATCACGTTCCGGAGCCCTTCCCAGGCCCACGCGTCCTCGTCCGCGGCGATCCCCAGCTCCCTCCTGGCGATTGTGCCGTTCACGCGGCTCAGGGCGAAGATGTCCCGGTCCGTGATGATCCCCGCGAGATGGCCCGCGTCGTCGAGGATCGGGAGGGCCACGACGTTCCCCAGGCGCATGATCTCCGAGGCGACGTTGACCGGCGTGCTCGTGTGGACGGCAACGCAGGGCTGCCTCACGAGCTGCTCGATCGGCGTCTCGATCCCCATGTCCGCGAGGGGTCGGAGGAGGTCGACGGGAGTCAGGATGCCCACGAGCTTCCCTTTCCGAACGACGGGGAGGTAGGAGATGTCCATCTCCGCGAGGACCGTCGCGACCTCGTCCATCGTCGCGGAGTCTTCGATCGACGGATGGTCCCGCGCCATCACGATCGCGAGCTGCTCCTCCTCGGGCTTCGCGAAGATGTGGTGCCGCGACACGAACCCGGCCAGGGTCTTGTCCTTGCGGACGATGGGGACGCCGGGGATCCGGTGCTTCACGAGGAGCTTCAGGACATCCGTGCGCGTGCCGGGGAGGGTTGCGACGATGGGGTCCTTCGTCATCAGGTCGCGTGCCGTCGGCTGCCCCTTCGCTGTCCTGGGGGTCTGGGGTGCCGCGCGCCGTGCCATGGAACGCCTCCGGCCACGACGAGTCCGATGTCGCTCGCGGACGCCCGGAGGAGTGACGCGAACCCGTGCGGCCCGCCGGGGAGCTCGAGGACGACGAGGTCCGCGGGCGCTCCGACGCGAATCCCGGGAACGGGCCGCACGCCTAATAGTTTCCGTCCCCGGAGGGCCATCTCGACGACCGTCCGGGCGGGGACGCCCCCTCGGAGGCGTGCGACCCGGAACGCGAAGTCCATTTCCCGGAGCATCGAGGGATTGTTGATCATCGCGTTGTCGGTCCCCAGCCAGACGTCGACCCCGATTCGGATCATCCTGGGGATGTCCGGCACCATGCCGAAGAACGCGTTCGAGCGCGGGCACACGACGATCGGCACGGAGGCATCCTTGCATCGCTCCAGGTCCGCCTCCGTCGCCTGGACCATGTGGATGAGGAACCGGGGCTTGAGGTCTAGGACGAGGTCGATGTTCTCCCGGAGTCGCTCCGAACAATGGAGTCCCAGGATCTTCCCCGCGCGGCGCACGTCCGCGGCGACCTTCTCGAGCTCGCCCGGAGGCCAGTCCGCGTGCGCGCTCACCGCGATCCCGTCGGAGGCGCGCAGGAGGGCGGCGGTTTCCCGGGCATCGGATTCCAGGCCGCGGGGTCGGCCCAAGGCGACCCCTTGGAGGGGGACGGCCGCGAGTGCGGCATAGAGGAGCTTGAGGCCGTGGAGGCCCCCCTCTCGGAAATCGGCGAACCCGCGAGTCCCCGTTCGGATCATCGTCGTCATCGCGCGGCGCATCGCCGCGACCACCGAGTCGTCCTTCGCCCGCGCGAGGACCCGATGCTTGAGGCCGTGAGGAGGCCCGACGAGGTCCTCGATCGTCCCGCGGAGCTCTTGGGTGACGACGGCGTCGCCGAGGTGCGTGTGCGCGTTCCAGAAGGCGGGCACGATGAGGCCGCGTGCGACGGCCCCTGGCGCGTGTCCGGAAGAGGTCTCGACGATGACCCCGTCCTCCCAGCCGACGGTGCCTTCGCGGAACCGCCGGCCCTCGAGGAACCACCCGGAGGCGCGCTGCACGTGCGGGCGATGGTCCGGCCGGCCATAAACATTGGCGGGCGCAGGTTCTGTCCCCTAATCGGGTGATTTCGCTTGGCCTTCCTCTAAGGCGGCGGCCGTAACTTCTCAGGTGATGGCGGCATCGAGAATTGCTTTCCACCGGAAACCATCCGGCAGGGATATGCCCGCCAACCCGCCGGGAGTCTCCCCGCCCAGCGTGATGTGCGGCTTCACGAGGTTGTAGTGGACACGAACCGGCGGCTTCTTCGACTACTCAGGCGGCGTCTTTGTGATCACTCCGGTCTTCCGGCGGCTAATGACCTACCTAGTCGAAACACCTGGTCTGCTGAGCTAACCCATTGTCTCTGCACCAGAACCCTTTGATGCAAATGACTCAAGAGCGTAGTACACTAGTTGCCCGAGCATTTTGTACTGCGAGGCCGGCAAGAGTTCTCCAAGCGCGCGCGGTTTTCAGTCGGGGAACACGACGTCGGCGTGGTGTCGGATGCCGAAGTTGGTCAGTGCGGCCAGGATGGGAATCGTGTCTTTCCCCTTGCCAGTCAATCTGTACGTGGCATTTCGTCCGCCAGGCGCGCAGCGGTGGATGAAGCCGGCGCCGGAAAGGTCGGAGAGCCGCATGCTCAGGATACGAGGAGTGAGTCCCGAGTTTTTTCGCAGCATGTCGCTGAAACGCACGCTCTCGTAGAACGCGATGTCGCGCAGAAGTGTCAGAGCCCATTTACGTCCGAGGATGCCAAGGCTCGCCTGAATCGAGCCGGAGATGACCTGGATCTCCGACTTGGCAAACGGGCGGACCACCGGGCCCACGGAGAGCTTATCTGGCATGGTATCAACCCATTCCGTTGCACCTTCATATACTTTTGACGCCTTGGAGCGCCTGCCCCCTGGGCGATTCAGCCGGAGGAGCTGCAAACCATGAAGAAATTTCTGTACCTGACCATTGGCGGCAAAATGCCAGCGAACGAAGCAGAACGCGAGAAAGTAATGGCTGCCTGGATGGCTTGGTTCGGCACGCTAGGCAAAAACTTGGTCGAACCCGGCGCCCCACTGGGCGACCGAAAAACGCTTGGCGCAACGTTCGCCAGCAAGGCAACCGGATACTGTATTGTCCAGGCGGCAGACCTCAAGGCCGCAATCTTCATGGCCAAGGGCTGCCCCGCCATCGCGGCGGGGGACAGCATCGAGATTCTGGAAATCACGCCTCAAGAGATGTAGGTCCGAGTCATGGCATACGAGCCCCGGGCACTGGGACGCCAGGTGAATCATGCCAGCCAACTGCAAGGTCGAGACGAAATCACCATCAATGCGCTAGTCGGCGTCTCTGGACCCTCATCAGCGACTCGAAGGAACTGGAAAATCGAGGTCCGCCGGTTCGCGGCCAGGTCCGGCAAACGTTAGGCGACCGTTGGCACCTGTTCCGCGACCGACGTTTCCTGTTCCACGAGGGCAGTTCGGCGGGGGGTCGTGGAACGCGGCGCCGGTGACGACCATTCACAAGTACGTCCTCCGAGTGATCTCTAAGTCGGAGGTGAACCCCCAAGCCCGAAGAATTGGGGCAGTCGGACGATATGTCCGGCAGGACCCCAGACCGCTCCGGGCCCCGCGTAATCCCATCCCGTAACTTGGTACATCCGATCCGGCCGCTTGGGAATCACGCGTCTTGAGACAGAACCGCATCACCCGAAGTGTTACATCCCTCAGGTCAAGGGAACCCGCCACGTTCATCACCCGACTTGGACAGAACCGCGGGCGCACAACCTTTATGGCGGAGGAGCCGTTCCGTGGCCTCCGCGCCACCGTAGCTCAGCCGGTTAGAGCGGCAGTTTCGTAAACTGCAGGTCCGGGGTTCGAATCCCTGCGGTGGCTTCGATCCCCGAGGCTGGATCGTCCGCCCGATTCGGATTTCCGTGGGGCGCAAGTTCCTCGATTCAGGGTCTTGGGCAGGAAAAAAAAGAGGAGAGGATGATTCCAATCGCGGATCACCTGCGCCTCCTCCGCATAGGCCGAATCGGGCGGTGAGGGGATCGTGCAGGAAACCTGAGCCGTCCCCGTTCGCGTCAGGCGGCCCCTGATCACGTCTTGGAGTTCGTGAGCTTGGCGGC
>Ga0154851_140_pt9 | contig 18991 bp, 14 predicted proteins | sample Rifle2008BG16ft_FD_105579 | JGI IMG/M metagenome (GOLD analysis project Ga0154851, IMG submission 105579) | Euryarchaeota archaeon RBG_16_68_13
CCTCCCCGGGGTCTCGAGCGTCGAGACGATCGACGTGACCCTCGTCTGAGTCAGTACGCCATCTCCCCGCTCAGGAATGCGCGGGTCTCGGGCCTCGCGGGATCCTCGAAGAACTGGGGCGTCGGGGCCACCTCGACGAACCGTCCGTCCAGGAGCAGAGCCACCCGATCCGCGAGCCGCTTCGCCTGGAACAGGTTGTGGGTCACGACCACGATGGCGCATCCCGTGTCCCGCCGATGTCTCAGGATCGCCTCCTCGAGGAGCCGGACGTTCGCGGGATCGAGGTTCGCCGTGAACTCGTCCAGAAGGAGGACCTCGGGTTTGAGGACCGCGGCGCGCGCGAACGCGACCCTCTGCTGTTCACCCCCGCTGAGGAGGTCCGCCCGCTCCCGGGCGGACTCGAGAAGGCCCACAAAATCGAGGGCGGCGAACACCCGGCCGCGGATCTCCTCCTCCGGCACGCCTCGGAGCCAGAGCCCGAAGGCGACGTTCTCGAAGGCGGAGGCGCGGAAGCAGGCGGGGTTCTGCATGATGAGCGCCATCCGCCGCCGCTGCTCAAGGGCCTCGGGGGTTCCGGCCGCGATGGCCTTTCCGTGGAACAGGATGATCCCCCGGTCCGGGGGATCCAAGAGGTCAAGGAGCCGCAGGGCCGTCGTCTTCCCGACCCCGCTCGGGCCGACGATTCCGAGGATCTCCCCTGCGGCGAGGTCCGCACCGACTCCCCGCAGGATCTCCTTGCCCCCGTAGGACTTGTGCAGGTCCGCGAAGGAGAGGGGGGCCGTCATGAAAAGACCCGCTCCTGGATCCGCTGGAGGATCGCGAAGAACAGGAACGCAATCGCGAAGAGGATGACCCCGTACACCGTCGCGGCCACGTAGTTCGCCTGGGCCGTCTCGAGGACGATCGCCGTCGTCAGGACGCGCGTGTGCCCGCGGATGTTCCCGCCTACGATGAGCACGGCCCCGACCTCCGAGATCGCGCGACCGAACCCGACCATGACGGCGGACGCCACGCCGATCCGCGCCTCGTGGACCGCCGTCACCCGCCACTGCCTCTCGTCCGCGCCGAGGGCGAGGGCCGTCTCCCGGAGCCGCTTCTCCACGCTCATCATCGCGGAGATCGTGAGGCCCATCACGATGGGCGTGACGAGGAGGGTCTGCGCGAGGACCATCCCGAGGGGGGTGAAGAGCCACCCGAGGACCCCGAGCGGCCCCGCGTTCGACAGCAGGAGGAACACGAGGAGGCCGGCGAGGACCGGCGGGAAGCCATAGAAGGTGAAGGCGAGGGTCCGGACGAAATTGCGGCCGCGGAACGGCCGAAGGGCGACCAGGGCCCCGAGGGGGATTCCGAGGAGGCTCCCGAGGAGAGTCGAGGTCCCCGCCACGAGGACGGAGATGCCGACGATCTGGAGGATCTCGGACTCCCATCCCATGTCAGCACCGGTCCTCGCCCATCGGATGGAACGGCTGTTCGCCGGCGATCGTGTAGTTCCCGATGAGGGCCTGGCCCCTCGCCGACACGATCCATCGCGCGAAGGCGAGGGCGCCGTCCTTCATGACGGCCGGGTGCCTCTCGGAATTCACGGGGATCACGCTGTAGAAGTTCTGGAGGGGCGGGTCGTTCGTGATGTGCACGTCGAGTTCGAGGCCGGCTCGAAGGACGAGGAACGTGCCGTCGTCCGTGAGGGTATAGGCGCCGAGCTCGGAGACCAGTTTGAGGGTCGCGCCCATCCCCTGTCCTGCCTCCCGATACCAGGAGTCTCGCAGGGGATCCGGGGTGTAGCCGACCCAGGACCAGATCGCCTTTTCCATCTGATGGGTTCCGGAGTTGTCCCCGCGGGAAACGAACAGGGCTTGCTGGGCCCGGATCCGCGCGAAGGCCACGGTCGCGTTCTCGAGGTTGCGGACCCCGGCAGGATCCGATGGCGGACCCACGACGATGAACTGGTTGCGCATCACGGGGCTCCGGCACAGACCGTGTCCTTCGTCCATGAAGACGGCCTCCGAGGGGGGCGCGTGGACGAGGACGACGTCCGCGTCGCCTCGTCGACCCATGTCGAGCGCGAGGCCCGTGCCGACGGCCACGTAGCGGATCCCCGTCCCCGTGTCCTGCGAGAACGAAGGAAGGAGATAGTCCAGGAGGCCGGAGTCCCGCGTGCTCGTCGTCGTCGCCAGGATCACGAACGGACCCTGGGAGGTGTCAATCGTGACCGCAAGGCCCCCGGAGACGAGGAGGATCGCAATCACGAAGGCGGACCGCCACACCGTGACGAATCCCGGCCAGGGGAGGGGGCCTCGAGACGCCCAGCGCGCTCGCACGTTCTCCTCTGCGGGACGTCATGGGAGAGGCGGTAATAAACCCGCGCGGCTTTCCGACCGCACGCCTTAACCGTATCCACCAAACCTTATCTCGCAGACCCCTCCTCTCCGCCGCGTGCTCCCGATACCTCTTCAGGTGTCCGAGGACGTCCTCGCGGGGTTCCTCACCCTCCTTCCGTACGCGGCCGCGATCATCCTCCTCGTGGGCGGGATGATGTGGGCCCTCGCGTTCATCTCCCGGTACTTCGACTACCTGAAGACGCTGGAAAGCCGCTGGTTGGACCGCGCGACCCTCGACTTCGTGCACCGGGTCCTCGCGGCCGTGTGGATCGCGTTCGTCGTGATCATCATCCTGGCCATCGCCCAATCCCAGTCGACGACCCTCCACGATGCCCTCGAATGGTTCGTCCGCCGGGTGCCGGCCCTGTTCTTCGCGATCTTCATCCTCTTCGCCGCCGCGATCATCGTCCGCGTGTTCCGTCGCTTCGCGGCGTACCTCCGGGGCGAGCTGAAGACGAAGCCGAAACGGGTCGCTCCTCCCCAGGCTCTCGCGTTCACGGAGATCGTCCTGAAGTACCTCATCTATGGCGGGGCCGTCGTCGTTGCGGTCTTGGGAGGGATCCGGGCCCTTCCCCAGGAGGACCAGGACTACCTCCGCATCGGGGGCCTGCCCGAGATCCCCCAATCGTTCGCGATCTCCGTCGGGGTCGTTCTCCTCCTCATCGTCGTCGCAGATCGTTTCGTCGACTCCATCTTCGAAGACATGAAGCGCCGCACGAGGAAGTTCTCCGCGAGCGTCGTCGACGAGTTCCGCTCGATCACGAGGTACGCCGTCTGGCTGATTGGCGGGATCTTGATCCTGTTCCTCCTCTTGGGCTTCGTCCTGTCCCCGGAGAGCCTCATCATCTTCTCCGTCGCCTTCGTCGCCGCGCTCCTGTTCGTCGCGGTCGTCGCGTTCGACCCCGTGCGGAACGCCCTCGCGGGGGTCACCCTCATGCGTGCGGACGCCTTCGACGTCGGGGACCGAGTGAAGATTGGGGACGATCTCGTCTGCGATGTTGTCTCCATGAGCCTCACCCTGACCCAGGTCCGGACCCTCAAGGGCGAGATCGTGCACCTCCCGAACACACGGATTCTCCAGCAGGCGGTCCTCAACTTCAGCCGCTCGAAGCCCTACGCGATCTTCGTCGACGTGGCCGTCGGGTTCGACGTGGAACACGGGAAGGTCACGGACCTCCTGCGCCGGGTTGCGAAGGACACGCCCGGGATCGTGCCGGAGCCCGAGCCGAAGGCCTTCGGGAAGGATTTCGGCGCCGGCGGAATCGTGTACCAGATCCTCGCCTACACGGACCAGCCGAACCGCATGAAGGAGATCAAGTCCGATCTGGTGTTTCGCTTCCAGGACGCGTTCCGCGCGGCGGGGATCCGGCCCCTTCACCCGGCGGTCCCCGACTGAGGGGCCCCCTCTCGCAGGATGACGACCGGGCATTTCGCCAGCTTCACGACGCGGTCCTCGACAGGGCCCAGGGCGTACTTCCTGAGGCCGCCCGGAGAGGAGGCGCGGATGAGGAGGACGGACGCGCCCTCGCTCTCCTGGAGGGCGACGGACTCCCAGTAGCGGGAGTAGAGGATCTTGTGCTCCACCGGAAGCCCGAGCATGTGGCAACGTCGGAGGAAGGGCTCGGCCTCCTGTTTCAGGCGTTCCGCCTCGCCCGGCTCCCCCGCGAGGCCGAGAACCTCGATCGCGGCCCGGTCCTCATCCGCGAGGACGAGGGCGAGTTCGCCGATCCCGCGCAGGCTCCAGATCGGGCTCGTCACGATGACAAGGCGTCGAAGGGGGCGCACGAGCCCCGGAGTCTTGAACACGACGACATCGCACGGGGCGTTCTCGATAAGGTAGTCGATGTTGCTTCCCAGGATCCGGCGATCCCCTTCCACCCGCGCGCCACGCCACCCCATGACGAGCAGGTTGACGGCCTCCTCGCGGATCGTATCGAGGATGATCTCGTAGACCTTCGAGCCGATCTTCACGACGGGCCGCGTGTCGACACCGAGGCCGCCCCCGATGCGGGCGAGCTTCTGGAGACCTTTGATGCGTTCGTCCACGTAGCGGAAGCGGACCGCCTTCGGGGGCAGGTTCCGCGGGACCTCGACGACGTTGAGGAGGCTCAACTCCCCTCCTCGGGCCTTCGCGACCCTCGCGCCGAAGTCCACGAGGGCGTGATCCTCGAACTCCCGGAGGGGGAGGAACACACGGTACTTCTCGAGCTCGACTTCCTCCTCGCTCCCGGCGAGGATATCCGTGAGCTCGATCCCTGGCGAGCCGCCGGGGCGCCGGAGGGCCTCGCGGCCGCCCGCGAACCAGTGGAGGATGAGGCCCACTGCGAGCCAGAACGCACCGAGGTACGTCGCGGTGACGCCCGCGGGCATGCGCGCCCCGCCCGCGGCGGGGAAGTGCCACACGAGGGCTCCGAGGGAGAGGTTCAACACGACCGCGAAGAGAGGGAGCGCGGGGACAAGGGGTACGCGGAACCCCGGAATCGAGCGGCGCTCCTGCCGCCGGAGGGCGATGACGGCCGCCTGAACGAAGGAGAAGAGGAGGAGGAAGGCCAGACCCGCGAGGATCGCGATCGTCTCGAGGCTGAGCCCGAGGAGGAACCCGGCCACCGCGGTCGTGCCGAGGAGGGCGGCAAGGGGGACCTCGCGGCCGCCAACCCGCGAGAAGACCCTGGGCAGGAGGCCGTCCCGGGCCATGCCGAAGGAAATCTTCACGGCGGAGGTGAGGTTCGCGTTAAGGGCCCCGTACATCGAGGCGATCCCCACGAGGAGGAAGATCTCCCGGGTCCACGGTTCCCCGAACGCCAGGTTCCCGACCGCGACGATACCGAGATGCTGCGAGGCCTGCCCGCAACCCGCGCAGCTGGGCCACCCGCCGAGGAGGCTCGTTGGCGCGTTCCCGAGGACGGATAGGAACAGGAGTGCGTACACACCGAGGGACAGACCTACAGAGAGGAGGATTCCCCGCGGGACGGTCCGGTCGGGGTTCTTCGCCTGGTCCGATAGCTGCGCGATGATTTCGAAGCCCTGGAAGGCGATGAAGAACACGCCGGCACCGAGGAACAGACCCAGGATTCCAGGGTCCTCCGCGATGGCCCCGGGTCCCCGGTCCGCGGAACTGATCGAGAGGGAAAGGAAGCCGATCACCGCGACCCCGAGGATGAGGAGGACCTTCACGAACGTGAGGCGCCCGAGGGTCCGTGCGGAGACGTGGATCCTCGCCAGGTGAAACCCCGCGGCCGTGAGGAGGAAGACGAGGCCGATGAGGCGGGCCTCGAAGCCGATCGCGGGGAAGGAATCCCCGGACGGGGCGAAGAGTTCCAGGAGGAACGTGCCGAGGCCCAGGGCGCTGAGGGCGGACGCGGCGATGTGGCCGCTCCAAGAGACCCACCCGCTGAGGAAGCCGCTGGGCGCCGGGAGCGCGATGCGGACCCACTCGTACGCGCCGCCGGTCCCCCCGGGGCGGCCCGCGGCGAGCTCCGCGTACGCGAGGCCGGAGAGGAGGGCGATGAACCCCGCGAGGACGACGCCCGCGACGGTGAAGGGGCCGGCGACCGTGTAGGTCGCCCCGATGAGGAGGAAAATCGCGGCTCCGACCATCGCGCCGACCGCGGACATCGTGAGGTCGAACAGGCCGAGATCGCGCGTGACGCGGACCCTGACTCCATCCGCGCTCCCGGGGGGATCTAGCACGGCGCGGAGAACGAGGGAGGCACTACTTGAGTCTATGTCGACGTGGTTAAGCGTCCGATTTCGTGGCCGACTTCACGACGATCGTGCCAAGGGCGCGGAAGAGCTGGTCGACGCTCTCCCCCGTCTTCGCAGAGCAATGGAAGAACGGGGCGTCGAACGCCTCCGTGGCCTGCTTTATCTGGGCCTCCCCGAAGGCGGCCTGATCCCGCAGGTCGGACTTGTTCACGGCGAAGACGACGGGAATCTCCCCCACCGTGCGGAAGACGGACTCGACCCATGAATCGAGGTCCTCCAGGGTGTCGTAGCGGGTGATGTCCGCGACCGCGAGGATCCCCTGGGCCCCGTGGAAGTAGGCCTCCCGCAGGAGCTCTCGGAAGCCCTTCGAACCCATGATGTCCCAAATCGTCATGTCCATCTGGACCGGCCCGCTGTCCTGCGGCTCGAGGGTCATCTCCTTCTTCGAGACCTTTGCCCCCAGGGTCACGATGTAGCGGTCATCGAATTCGTCGAGGACGTAGCGGCGAATGAGGGACGTCTTGCCCACGGCGTGCTCGCCGACGAGACAGACCTTCGCCTTCATCCTCCGAGGTTCCATCATCGCCCGTCGACCCGCGGGGGAAGGGGAGTTCCCTCCGGTAGCGAAGTCATCCCTCACGGCCTATTTAGGCGTTTGCGAGTGAATCTCGCGGCGCGCTGTCGACGGTGTGAGGACCGACCGCGTCCTGCGGCGCTCCCGAGGAGGCGGTCGAACCTTTGAAATAAACGCGGCCCGATGGCGGCGCGCGTGGACGCCTTCGCGGCGGCGCGCCTCGTGACGGGGACCGGGCTCCTCGCCCTCGCGTCCGCTTGGGACGTCCGCACGCGTCGCGTGCCCGATCCGTTGTGGATCGCTCTCGGCGCGGCGGGGTTGGTCCTCCTCGCTGCGGAATCCGTCCTCTCGGGCGCGGGCCTTGAGGCATACGCCCTCGCAGGCGGGACGGCGATCCTCTTCGCCGCCGTCTTCTTCGGCGATCCCCTGTTCGATGAACATGGCTTCCGACTTCGGCCCGCGCGACTCGGCGCCTTCGGACTCGCGGGGGTCCTCGTCGGATGGGGCGTCGTCGCCGCGAGGGATCTCGGGGATCCGCGGGCGGCCTCCTTCTGGCAGCTGCTCACGATGCCCGCGCTCGTCCTCGTGTATCAGACCCTCTATCAGGTGGGCCTTCTGCATGGCGGTGCGGACGCGAAAGCTCTCATCGCGCTCACTCTCCTCGTGCCAACGTATCCCGACGCGTTCCCGTGGCCCCTCCTCGCGATCGATCCACTCCTGGAGCCGGCGATGCGGATCCTCTTCCCCTTCTCGTTCGTCGCGTTCGTCGACGCCGCGGTTTTGTACCTCACATTCCCGGTCGGATTCCTCGCGGTGAACACGGCCCGCGGGGACCTCCGATGGCCCCAGGCCCTATTCGGCTTCCGCGCGGACCTCGACCGGCTCCCGAAACACGTCTGGCTCATGGAGCGAATCGACGATCGCGGCGAACACGTCCTCGTCTTGATGCCTCGCCGTCGCAGCGATCCCGAGGAGCAAGCAAGGAAACTGCGGGACGCGGGAATCCACCGCGCGTGGGTCCAGCCGAAGGTCCCGTTCATGGTCCCTCTCTTCGCGGGGTTCCTGGCGGCGTTCCTCGTGGGGAACTTCCTCGCGGTCCTCTTTGGCTAGGGAGCCCCGGAACCCACGGCGGGCCCGGAAGCACGTTCCCGGGAGACCCACCGCAGGTGGACGCCCAGGATGAGGACCGCCGGCGCGGACGCGACAGCGACTGCCCCCGCCGCCACGGCGGACCCGAACGTGAGGTGCACCCCGAGGGGCGCCTTCACGGGCCGGGCGCGGGGAAGGGGCTCTGGATCCCCTATCCCGAACCGGGACGGGGCCCGAGGAACGAAACCCTGATATAGGCCGCGCTATCTCCTGGCCTCCAGCAGTGGTTTGACGGCCAAAGTGGCGGGGATACACCCGGTCCCATCCCGAACCCGGAAGTTAAGCCCGCCCACGTTCCCTGCGGTACTGCGGTGCGCGAGCCCGCGGGAAGCCTGCCCTCCTTTGAGGAGGGCCTGAGCCGGCGACCTAGGTACGCTAGCCGTCCATCCTTGTGGTGGACGACGAAACGTGCCGCTCTAACGGCCGCCGGCTCTCGGAGCGCTGTCAGCCACTCCCTCTTCCTTTTCCGCCTTCCTACGGTACCGGCGGATCGCGAGGATGACGAGGGGCACCGCGAGGACGAACACGAAGTCCGTGAGCTCGGGGATCGCGAGAATCGTGGAGGAGTTCGTCCCCGGGAGGGCGTACCCGAGGGTGGAGGTGTAGTTCAGGAACGCCCAGTTCACGAGAGTGCTTCCGTTCGCGGCCGGCTCGACGAGAACGGTGAACGTCAGGCTGTAGCTCCCGGGCGCCACGTTCGTGAAGTTCCACCAAAGGCTCGACCCGGAGATCCCGCTCGGAGCGGGACTTCCGGAGACGTATGAAAGGCCCGACGGGAGGGCGTCCCGGATCGAGACCGTCCCGGCCGAAGCCGATCCCGTGTTGTTGTAGTAAATCGTGTACGTCACGAAATCTGCCGGGACGGCGGCCCCGGGGGAGACCGTCTTCGAGACGACGATGACGGGGCGGGAGACCGTAACGCTCGCCCAGGCTTGGCTCGCGGGCATGAGGCGCCGGAGCTGGTCCGTGTATTCGAGGGACACCGCGTTCGTCTGCAGGCTGCCGTCGACGCCAACGCCGTTCACCTGGACGGTGACGGTCAGGGCGTTCGAGGAACCCGGTCCGACATTCGTGAAGACCCATCCGTAGGTGGACCCGGCGACCGTCGTCGGGGCCACGCTGGACCCGACGAAGCTGACACCTGCGGGCAGCGTGTCGTTGACCCAGACCGTCTTTGCGAGCCCCGTTCCCGTGTTGTTGTAGTAGATCGTGTACGTCACGAGCTCGCCGGGCACCGCGAGGGCCCGATCGGCCACCTTCCCAACGGTGATCGAGGGGCCGTGGCGGTCGTTCCCCCGGCCCGGGCTGGGTGCCATGGAGACGTAAAAGTCCGCGGCATCGTTGTTCGAATCCATCGGAACTCCGCTGATCGGGTCCTTGAAACGCGCCCAGCTCCGCCCGCTTCCCGCGCTCGCGGAGTACGTCGTCTGGTCCACGACGACCCCATTCTGTCGGAGGCGCACCTGGATGTTCCCGTTCGGGAAGGAGTTCGCCGAGGGGGACACGCCGAGGTACTCCGTCCCGGACCCCCATGCGCCGAGGATCTGGGTCGTGAACGTGTACACGAGGACGACCTTGTTCCCGCGGACGACGACGATGTCCCACCCGGCGAGGAACACCGCGGACCCCGTGGGATTCACGAGCTCGATCCATTCCGGGTTCGGCTGGGGGGAGACCTCGTTGATCACGACCGTCGTCGCGTCGACTCTCGGCGCAACGAGGAAGGAGCCCGTCGTCGCGTCCGGGGTCGCGACGTCGTATCCCTTCCTCCAGTCGGAGGCGAAGAACGCGGTGCGGTATCCGGCGAGGAGCCCCAGGGGGGACGCGTTGACCGCGAGCTCGATCCGCCGAGCGTCGAGGGCCGCGACGACGGGGCCTGCGTAGGCCCAGGGCGCATCGCTGCCTGCGGCGTAGGCGTACCGGCCCGCGGAGGCGATCTCCCCGTTGCGACCGACGACGGCCAGGACCCCATCGAAGCCGTACGTCGAGCCGTCGAGGTCGCTCCGGAGGCCCGTCGCGGTCGAGTTGTCCGCATCGATGTACACGTAGAGGATGTCGACGCCCTCCTGGATCGTGGGGGCGAGGAGGCCGATGTACCGGGACACGGAACGCCCGGCGTACGGGGCGGGATACCACGCAGGAATCGTCGTGTTGAGCCAGAGGTCCGGACCGTCGGGGTAGTCGAACAGGCCATCCGCGTCCACGTCATTCGGAGTCGTCGCGTCCGTGATGTTGTCGTTGTTGAAGTCGTCCGCCAGGTCGACATCGAGGCCGACCTCGACCGCATCCGGGACCCCGTCGAGATCCGTGTCCAGGGCCGACGCGGGAGCATCCCGCTTCCGGGTCGTGGGCAGGTCATCCCCTCCGAGGATTCGCCCGTCCACCCGGGCATAGGCCGTGAAGTTCGCGGCGAGATCGACCGCCGTAGCGAGGAGGTCCACATTCGCGTCGTACTGGACGCTCCCCGTGCGATTCACGACGTCCCCGAGCACATCCGATCCATAGGACCGGCCCGACCAGTCCGCGAAGGCCCCGTCGACGATGACGAACGTCGGAGCGGCGGCAAGGTACGCCAGCCCGACGCCCTGAGGGCGGAGGCTCTCGGTGCCGTTCGTCGCGACGCCCGTGACTCGAAGGCCGAACGTGTACTCCGGGGAGATGGACGCCCAGAGGGCGTCGACCCACAGGATCATGGGCCCGGCGATCTCCTCCTGCATCGCGAGGGAAGCCACAGGCCCGGCCATCGGGACCGTCGAGAGGAGGCGGTCCGCGGGGCTCCGCGAGCCGTCCCCGTCGTCCGCGTAGAGGGACAGGGTGACAGGATCTGCGGAGGATCCGAGGCGCGTCAGGTTCAGCGCCGCGGCAGAGACGGGTCCGCCGAGAGGCGCGAGGCCCACCTGAAGGGCCGTCGCGGATGTCCCGACGACGACACCCGGAAGGACGGTCCGCGGCTCCACCACGAGGGTCGGCCGCGAGGGTTTGACGACCCCGTCCGCCGCGTCCCGGTTCCCGCGGTTGTCCGTGAAGTACACGAGGACGCGGGCCCGGGAGGTGTCCTGGATGTCGGGCAGCTTGAGCTCGATCTCCTGGCCCCGGAAGTCCACGGCGAGAGGCCCACCGGCCCGGAAGCGGTTCCAGTCGTCCGAGCGGGCGCCGCTCGTCGCGTCGAAGGACCGGCGCGAGGAACCGCGGAGTGCGCCGTTCCATCCATAGGCCTCCGCGACGACATCCGCACCGATTCCGCCGACCGCGTAGCCCGTGGATGAATCGTCGTCCTCGTCGACGAAGACGAAGAGGCTGTCGGCCCCTTCCGCCCCGATCCCGCGGAAGAGGACGCCTTGGACGCGCGCGTACACGAACAGGCCCGCATCCTTCGCCGCGATCTTTGCGCTCACGAGGTTCACGTCGGGATTCGCAAGCTGATCGCCCGCGGAGTCGGCATAGGAGGCAAACGCGGCCCAGTCGGAGAATTCCCCGTCGATGCGGAGCGTGGCCACCGGACCGGCGACGGGTGAGAGGAGGCTCGCGAGGACCGGGGCGAGGACCATGAGGGCGACGACTGCGGCGATCCCCACGACGGAACGGGCCCAGTGGGGTTGCGCGGGGACGGGGCGAGGCGCCTGCCGGCCGCGCCGGCCGTTCGTGAACCCGTTGCCGTTCACGAGGCCGTTTGTCGCGCCCTGGAAGAAGGAGAGGCCATTCACGTGACCGTTCGTGAGGCCGTTCGTCAGGCCGTTCACCCGCCCGTTCACGTGGCCGTTCGTACGTCCGTTCACGTGCCCGTTCGTCCGGCCGTTCACGCGACCTCCCTCGGGCGCCCGCAGGCCTACGATCCCGCGGGTCTGGAGCCCGGCGACGGCCGCCTTCACGCCGCGGCCCTCGTGGCGCTCGAGGAACTCGGCGCGTTCGAGGACCTCCCGGGCGTCCGCGTCACGGCCGAGGCGCTCGAGGATCTCCCCCTTCGTGCGCCACGCGACGGCGAGGCTCGAATCCGCACGGAGGAGGTCCTCGTAGTGCTGAAGGGCCTGCACGAGTCGCGCGTCTTCCTGTCGGGGGGCCTCCGTCGCCTTCGGGTGGGACCACCGCGGCGGCACCGGGAGTACGTCGCCCTGGGAACGGAGGATGTCAAGGACCTCAAGATGGTACTCTTCCTCCTTCGCGGGATTCAGCTCCGCCGCCCGACCCAGAGCGTCCACGGCTTCCGCAGACCGGCCAAGTCCCTGGAGGACGCGCGCCTTCTTCGCCCAGACGGATTCCAGGGTCGGATCCGTCTCGAGGAGCCGGGTGAAGTAGTCAAGCTCATCGAGGAGACGATCCTTCTCGCCAATCTCGGGAGTCTCCGAGACGTGGGCCCATCGGCTGAGGAATCCGCGACCGATCCCCTTCGCACCGGGGACCTCCTGCGCTGCGTCCCCGGGAATCGCGGGACCGCGACCGCAAATCGTGCACTCCGCCAGTCCCGCGGAGATGTAGGCACCGCAATGGACACAGAGGGACGACTCCTCCTCGAGGAAGGCGTCGAGGCCCGGGAGGAGAGCCGCCTCCTCGGGGCGATACGCGCGACCACAGACATTGCAGCGGGACGCCCCGCGGGTCATCGCGGCCCCGCACGTCGAACAGAGAAGGCCGGGGTGGTCCTCCTCTTCGATGAACGTCTCGAGGTCCTGCGAAAGATCCTCGGAAGCCCCCTCCTCGAAGGCAACTCCGCAAACGGGGCAGGATTTCGCGCCACCGCCCGCGAAGGAACCGCACTCAGGGCACAGGAAGAGATGGCTGGAATCGTCCCGACCCGAGTCCGCGCTCACGAAGGCGAGGAGGGTCGCGATGTCGACGGGCGAGAGGGCCGCCACGGTCGCGAGCTCCTCACGGCCCGCGTGGAGCAGGTGGTCGAACGTGGGGAACCGTTCGGCCACCCTCCGGGCCTTCTCCTCGTCGAAGCCCGGGAGGACCTGTAGCCACTCGAGATAGCTCTCGTCCATCTCGTTCGAGCTGTTGGGGCTCCCATTTAAAGGGCCTTATATCGACCGTATCAAGGTCGCTATCGGTTCCGTTGACATGTCCCGTTCAAGAACGGGATGACCATGCGGTCGCGTACGGGTCCGTCGGGAGATCGAGGATGACCCATCGGGTGCCGGAGCCGAAGCGGAAGATCGCGTGGACCTCGTCCCGGCGGAGGAGTTCCGGCAGGAGGCCGTCGGCAGCGAGTCGACGGAGGATACGGTCCACGAAGGCCTCCGCGCGGGGGAGGTTCGCCTCCCGCTTCCGCGCGAGGAGGTCCGTCGGGTACAGCCGCCGGAAGCGCCCGTCCTCGACGTCGGAGAGGAGACCTGCCTCGACCAGCTCGCCCGCGAGCTTGCTCGCGCTCTGCCGCGTCACCCCGACGGACGCGGCGAGCTCCATGAGGGAGACGCCGGGATCCCGGGTCGCGGTGAGGAGGACCTCGGAGCGGCCGGGAGCCGAGAGGAGTCCAAAGAGGTCCGCGTCCGCGGAGTCCACGAGGTCGTTCGGGAACACGTGGAGTGCGTCCATCTCGAGGTAGCCGTTCTCGACGAGATTCTTCTCGTGCCAGCGGATCGTCGCGTGAGAGAGACCGAGGGCTGCGCTCATCTCGCCGACGCGGGCGCACGGTCGCAAACAAAGGTACCGGAACACGTTCCGCCGGCGAGCGTTCGCGAGGCTCGGCCCCTCGATCTCGAGATCGTCCTCGGGACCGACCTGAGCGATCGCCGCCTGGAACGCGCGGCCCACCCGGCGGGCTGGATTAGGCATCCTGGTACTCCTGAAGGATGAACTCGAGGACCTGCTCGGGCCTCAGACCCCGGAAGTCCTCGTCCGTGAGGCTTTCGAGGGCCTTCTCGAGACGCTCGAGGACGGATTTCGGGAGGGCCCTCGTGAGGAGCTGCTGACGGATCTGGGTCGAGACCTTCGCGGATGCGGGTTTCCGCGCTTCGCTGCCCTCCACGATCATCCCGAAGCCACGGACGATGTGATAGGGGTGGCGCGCCTGGCTGTGGCGACTGTTCCGGCACTTCACGATCTTGAGAGCCCTCGAATTTGCCGTCTCGTCGCTGTTGAACCGGAGGTGAATCACACAGTCCGCGAGGTACATGGGAATCACCGTCTCCGGACCGGAGAGGTCCGTCGGGCCATGCTCCTCGAGGGTGCAGAGGACGGTCCCCACCTTCCGCGTCTGCTTCAGCATGAACCCGATGAGGTCCCGCTGCTCGTACAAGTCCTTCGTGGACCAGAGCACGGGGGTCAGTGGATCCACGGCAATCCGAGCATTGCTCCCCTTCCACTCCGACACGAACGCGGGGAGCTCCTTCCGAATGAAGTTCGAGAACTCGCGTCCCGACGCATCGATGAAGACGAGAAGTTCGTCGTCCAGATAATCGAGGATGTCGGCCCAGCCCATCTCGACGGCCTCGCGAATGATCTGCTCCTTGTTCTCGTCGAGGGACACGAAGATCCCCTCTTGGCCGTCCTGTAGACCGCGGCGGATGAACTGGGTCGCGAAGGTCGTCTTGCCGGCTCCGGACCGGCCGATGACGACGGTCGTGCTGTTCTCGTTGATGCCGCCGTCCAAGAGCGGGTTGAGTCCATAGATTCCGCTCTTCAGTCGTCGCACGTTCGTCCACCGAAGAGGTGTCGATAAAAACGTGTTGTCCTGAGAATCGAGGCTGAGAGCGAGGGGGTCATCGGACCGTGCTGGCGACGCGTTCCGCGAACGCCCGAACCCTCGCGCGATCGATCCCGTAGCCGAGGACGCCGCCCTCTCGCTCCACGACCTTCCCGTCCTGGAAGAGGGCCATCGTCGGGACGACCTCCACGTCGAAGTCCTCCCACAGGGGATTCGATTCGTCGTCGAGGTACACGCTCACGAATCGCACGGGCAGCTCCTCGCTCAGCCGGTCGAACTCCGGCCTGAATCTCTGACAGAAGGGGCACCAGGTGGCCCAGAACAAGACGACGGTGGGCTCGCGGGCCATCAGGACCGCCTCGCGGAACTCGTCGGGCGTCCGGGCCTCCAGCATCGGAGGAGGTCCACGCGTCCGTCTTCGATAAAGCTTCGTCCGCGACTTTTCTCGTGCGGGCACAGCCCGCGGCAAAAGGCATATACGCCGCGCGCAGGATACGGCCGCCCGTCTTCTTCTCGAAGGGATGGAATGATTCCTGTCGTGTCCTCGGAGGATGCCCGACGCTACTTCCGCAGCCTGCAGGAAGGCGTGGAGGTCTGCTACCGCATTGCCCGGGAGGCGCGGTCGAAGGGGTTCGATCCCGAGCTCGACGTGGAGACCCCCCTCACGGAGGATCTCGCGTCCCGAGTCGAGCGCCTCCTTCACGAATACGATGTCGAGGGGGTCGCGCGCCGGATTCGCGAGCTGGCGAAAGGACACGATCGCGAGGAACTCGCAATCCTCGTCGCGAAGGAGATGGCCCTCCGGCCGGCCCCGAACAAGGAGAAGGCCGTCGATCGCGCGGTCCGCGTGGGCCTCGCGATCCTCACGGAGGGGATCCTCGTCGCACCGCTCGAAGGCCTCGCAGAGGTGAAGCTGAAGAAGAACGCTGACGGCTCATCGTACGTGGACCTGTTCTACGCAGGACCCATCCGCTCCGCGGGAGGGACCGGGCAGGCGCTCAGCGTCCTCATCGCGGACGTCGTCCGGCGGGAGCTGGGGATCGGCCGATGGCAGCCGACGCGCCAGGAGGTCGAGCGGTTCAAGGAAGAGATCCCCCTCTACAAGCAGATCCAGCACCTCCAGTACACGCCCACGGACGACGAGATCGACCTCATCGCATCGAACTGCCCCGTGGGCCTGAACGGGGAAGGGACGGAGGAGGCGGAGATCAGCGGACACCGGGACCTGCCGCGGATCGAGACGAACCGCATCCGCGGAGGCGCCTGCCTCGTCATCGCGGATGGGATGTGCCTCAAGGCCCCGAAGATCCAGAAGCACGTGAAGAAACTCAAGATCGGCGGCTGGGAGTTCCTCGACACGTACCTCACGGGCAAGACGGCGATCCCGGGGGAGTCCAAGGAAGAGCTCACCGTCGAGCCGAGCGAGAAGTTCATCCAGAACATCCTCGCCGGCAGACCTGTGCTCTGCCACCCGAGCCGCCCGGGAGGCCTGCGTCTCCGCTACGGGAGGACGCGCGCGACGGGACTCGCGGCCCTCGCATTGCATCCGGTGACGATGCACATCCTCGACGACTTCATTGCCGTGGGCACGCAGATCAAGACGGAGCGGCCCGGGAAGGCCGGGGCCGTGACCCCATGCGATTCGATCGAAGGGCCCCTCGTCGTCCTGGACAACGGGGATTTCGTAGCCGTTGCGGACGCAGAGGCGGCAAAGGGGCTCGCGTCCCGGATCCGCACGATCGCGGACCTCGGAGAGATCCTCGTGCCCTTCGGGGAGTTCCTCGAGAACAACCATGTCCTCGTCCCCGGCGGGTTCACGCCCGAGTGGTATGCGAACCTGATCGAGGCGAAGCTGGGCCACCTGCCGGACGGCTGGGCGAACGCGGGCGCAAGACAGGCCCTCGAGTGGAGCCGCGAGCTCAAGATCCCACTCCATCCCCGGTACAACCTCTTCTGGCACGACCTGTCCGTCGTGGAGGTGAAAACGCTCCGGGAGTTCGTAGCATCGAACGGTCGCATCTCTGGCGGACGCCTCGTCGTGCCCCGGGACGAAGAGACGAAGGGGCTCCTCGTGCGCCTCGGGGCGACCCACCGGGTCCGCGACGGGGAGATTCTGTTGGACCTACCTGCGGAAATCCTGCTCGCATGCCTCGGGATCGAGCCGGGGGAGAACGGCCTCCGCCTCCGGGCCTCTCCCGACGGCTCGGACCCGCTCGCGTTCGTGTCCACCCTAGCGGGATTCCCGGTGAAGGCCCGTGGTCCCACCCGGATCGGTGCGAGGATGGCGAGACCCGAGAAGGCCGCCCCACGGAAGATGCAGCCCGCCCCCCACTCCCTATTCCCGATCGGCCTTGAAGGAGGACCCCAGCGGCTCCTGACCGAGGCGGCCAAGAAGGAGGTCGTCGAGGTCGAGGTGGGCCTCCGGACGTGCCCCTCCTGCGGAAAGAGATGGTTCCTGCCGAAGTGCACGTGCGGGGACCACACGCGCCCGCGGAACGGACCCTCGAGGCAGAAGATACCACTGGCGGACGTGCTCCGGCTTTCCCTCGAGCGCCTCGGGGAATCCGCGCCCGCGGAGATCAAGGCGGTCCAAGGCATGATCTCGAGGACGAAGACGCCAGAACCCCTGGAGAAGGGAATCCTCCGGGCCAAGCATGGGATCTTCGTCTTCAAGGACGGAACGACGCGGTTCGACATGACGAACCTCCCCCTCACGCATGTCCGCCCGCGGGAGGCGGGGATCACGGTCGAGACGGCCCGGCGCCTCGGGTACGACAGGGACGCGGAGGGCAGGCCCCTCGAGCGGGTGGATCAGGTCGTCGAGCTGAGGACCCAGGACATCGTCGTGTCCGAGTCGTGCGGAGACTACCTCCTTCGCGTCGCGAGGTTCGTCGACGATCTGCTCGAAAAACTATACGGCCTCCCTCGCTTCTACAACGCTTCGCGGAGGGAGGATCTTCTCGGCCAGCTCGTCCTCACCCTCGCTCCCCACACGAGCGGTGGGGTCCTCGCGAGGATCGTCGGGTTCACCCCGGCCCAGGCCTGCTTCGCTCATCCCTACATGATCGCGGCCCGCCGCCGGAACTGCGACGGGGATGAGGACTCCGTGATCCTCCTCCTCGACAGCCTCCTGAACTTCTCCCGGTCCTTCCTGCCGGCCAAGCGGGGAGGCCTCATGGACGCTCCCCTCGTCCTCACGGTCCGGATCGATCCGAACGAGATCGACAAGGAGGCCCACAACCTCGATCTCATGGCTTCCTACCCGGTAGCCCTGTACGAGGGTGCGGAGCGCTACGCCCATCCCAGGGAAGTGGAACCTCTCATCGACACGGTGAGCAAGCGGATCGGCACGGTCCTCCAGTACGAGGGGTTCCGCTACACGCACGGTACGACCGACATCGCGGCGGGACCTCTCGTGAGCGCGTACGGGGAGGGCTCCATGATCGAGAAGATGGACCGGCAGCTCGAGCTCGCCCTCCGGATTCGAGCCGTGGACGAGAGCGACGTCGTCGCGCGGATCGTCGTGCATCACTTCCTGCCGGATCTCATCGGCAACCTGAAGGCCTTCTCGAGCCAGCAGGTGCGGTGCACGAAGTGCGGGGAGAAGTACCGGCGGATCCCCCTGCGAGGCCGTTGCCCGGAATGCGGAGGGAACCTGACCCTCACGGTCCACGAGAGCTCCGTGAAGAAGTATCTCGAGGTCACGAAGAAGATCACGCAGCAGTACGACGTTTCGCACTACCTGCGGCAGAGGATCGACCTCGTCGAGGAGGCGATCACGTCCCTGTTCACGAACGAGAAGGTCCAGGACCTCAAGCTCGACGACTTCTTCTAGGCCGCGACGGCCGCGCGCTCCGCCCGCGCCTTGAGGGCCCCGGCGGCGACGAGGAGCATGCCGAGAAGGAACGTCCCGACGAGGAGGAGGCCGAAGTTCGCGATGGCGAGATCCGCCAGGTCCGCCGGCATCCATCCGCTGCGCAGGCCGAGGTTCTCCGGGCCGAGGAGATAGCCTCCGAGGAGGAGGAGGCCCAGGAACATGATCCCGACCCCCACCTTGGACACCGCGGGCGTCTGGAGGGAGTACCCGCAGCGGGGACAGACCCGACCGGCGTCGTCCGGCAGCTCCGCGGCGCATTCGGGGCAACGGCCGACCATCGAGCTCGGAGAGAGAGGGCACCCAGAAAAACCTTGCGACCTCGGGGCGGAGGGCGAGGCGCGGCTCGATAACCCTTTACGGTGGCTCGGCGGTCAGTGGCAGGATGCGGGCGTCGTCCCGGTACGCTCTCGCGGCGGTCGTCCTCGCCGCTGTGTGGATCCGACTGTCGCCCCTTCTGCATTACCTCTACTGGGGATCTGACGTCGGGGAGTATCACGCCATCGTCCGCGGCCTGCTCGCCTCGGGGCGCATCTCGACGTCGTACGAGGGCTGGGGGGCGACGTATCCCTACTTCCCGGGGATGTTCCATGCGATCGGAGGCGCCGCAGGGCTCGGCGGGATCGACGCGGCCGCAGCCCTCAGCCTCCTCGGACCCACCTTCGGGGCTC
>Ga0154851_121_pt4 | contig 16528 bp, 17 predicted proteins | sample Rifle2008BG16ft_FD_105579 | JGI IMG/M metagenome (GOLD analysis project Ga0154851, IMG submission 105579) | Euryarchaeota archaeon RBG_16_68_13
AGCCTCGCGCGTCGGATCGTCCCGCTCGCGCCCACCGTGCGGACCTGGCCCGCCGCGTCCCGCACGCGGAGCCCGTTCAGCGCGCGGACGACATCGTCCTTGACGAGGTGCCCGCACCGCACGAGGCCGCGGCGGCCCTCGATGAAGAGGAGCTGCGGGCGGTCCTCCCGCGGCCACGACGCCACGGTCTCGCGGAACGACGCGGTGACGTCCTGGGCGAGACGGGGATCCGCGAGCTCGAACGCGATGTAGCGGTCCCGCCGTTTCGGCTTCTGCACGGCGGGGCGATGGGGCCGCACCGTAAAGGCTTCGCCCCCTCCCCGCCGCGCGGTCGCCGATCGATGGCTCCCGCTGAAGAGGGGAAAAAAGGAAAATGGGGGAGGATGTCAGCGTACTTCGTCGACGTCCGAGGTCGGGGAGAAGACCGGCTGGGACTCCTTGCCCAGGAGGGTCTTCGACTTCACCCCGGTGATCACGAGGAGGACCCGGACGGTGCGGTCCAGGTCGGGCTCCACCGAGCAGCCCCAGATGATTCGGGCGTTCGGGTTGATCTTCTGGCCCACGATCTCCGCGGCCTTCTCCGCCTCGCTCACGGTGAGGTCCGGTCCGCCGACGATGCGGACGAGCGCCCCGCGGGCGTGCGTCAGGTCGACCTCGCCGAGCAACGGGGACTCGAGCGCCTCGTTGATCGCGGTCTCCGTGCGGTCCCGCTCTTCCTCGCTCTCGCCGATCCCGATCATCGCGACCCCGCCGCCCTTCATGATCGTCATGAGGTCGGCGTAGTCCAGGTTCACGAGGCCGGGCTTCGTGATGATCTCCGTCATGCCCTTGATCGACTGCATGAGGATCTCGTCGGCGACCTTGAACGCGGCGTCAATCGGGAGCCGGGGCACGAGCTCGAGGAGCTTGTCGTTATAGATCACGATCGTCGTGTCGCAGAACTTGCGGAGCTTCTCCAGGCCCGCCTCCGCGTTCTCCATGCGGATCTTGCCCTCGGCGCGGAACGGCATCGTGACGATGCCCATCACGAGCGCGCCCTCCTCCTTGGCGAGGCGCGCGACGTAGTAGGCCGCGCCCGTTCCCGTCCCGCCGCCCATTCCGGCGGTGATGAACGCGACATGGGAGCCCTGGAGGAACGCGCGGAGCTCCTCCTCGTTCTCGTGGGCCGCCTGCTCCCCGACCTCCGGGAGGGCGCCCGCGCCCAGGCCCTTCGTCAGCCTCTTGCCGATGAGGATCTTCCTCGGGGCGTGCACCGCGAGGAGGTGCTTGGCGTCCGTGTTCACCGCGCACAGCTGCGCGCCGGTGATGCCCGCCTCGGAGCACCGGTTCACCGTGTTCGAACCGCCGCCACCGCAACCGATGATCTTGATCGAGACGTTCAGCGACTCCACGATCTTCGCAATCTCGTCGTCTTCCACTGCCTTCGGCGGTGGAGTCTTCGGTGCGGGCTCTTGCCTCGCGCGCTCTTCCTCGTGTCGAGCCAGGGCCTGGCTAACAATCGATTTGACCATAGTCCATCCCATCCCCTAGGGATTCTGACGGGCGCCGCCATGGGGATATGGCTATATAAAACTAGTCATACGTCTGTCCGACACGCCCCGGCGGCCGTGGCGGACGGCCGTCAGGTCGCCGTCGGCGCCGGGTCCCCGGAGTTCGAGTGGACGACGATCCCCCGGTTCCCGATCTCGAAGGGGTACACGAACTCGTCGTGGCTCGAGCCCTTGTACTTCTCCACGGAGATGAACCGCTTGATCCCGGACGCGTCGCGGAGCTTGTGGAGCCGGACCTCCCCCCGCGCGAGGAACGCCTCCGGCGGGACCTCCCCCTCCTCCGGGAGCTCCACGGTGAGGAGGGACGTGACCTTCGCCTCCGCGAGGAACCGCATGAAGCTCTGCGTCGTCAGGGTCTCCTCGAACTCCCGCATGCAGAAGTACCGGAGGGCGGTCATGGAGTCGATCACGACCCGCTCGTACCGCCGGTTGATGAACAGGGTCTTCAGGAGCTGCTGCAGGCTGTGGACCGTGACCTCGTGGCTCTCGAAGTCCGGGGTCTTCCGGATCCGGTCGTCGAGCTCCCGCATCCGCTGGGGCTCGACCTCCGTGCTGATCTCGATGACGGGGGTGGGCTCGAACCGCCGGATGTCGCTGTTCGCGTCCAGGATCTCGATGTCGTCCACGGGCCACCGGAAGGGGCGCATGTTCGCGCGGATCTCGTTCGGCGGCTCCTCGAGCGCGACGAAGAGGCACCGCTCCCCGCCCTGGACCCCCTCCAGGAGGAACTGCATCGAGAGGACGGTCTTCCCGCTGCCCGGCGGGCCGGAGACGATGTACGGGCGGTGCGGCAGGAGCCCGCCGTGGAGCATCTTGTCCAGGCCCGCGACGCCCGTGCGGATCTTCCCGTTGATCATGGGCCGCCCCCGGGCGGCGGCGGGACGGAGGACGGCGGCGGGGGCGGCGGCGTCTCCTTCCGGTGCGCCTCCATCTTCTCCTGGAGGAGGGACTGCGCGTGGAGGGCCGCCTTCAGGGCCTTCTCGTAGTGGCGCCGCTGCATGTGGAGCATCGCCCGGGAGATCGTGCCCTCCGCCTCCGGGACCGGGACCTTCTGGCGGTTCGCGTCCTCGATCCCCTTGAGGACCCCCTCGATCACCGTGGAGACCTCCTCGACGAGGCGCTGCTCGAGGTACGCCTGCCCCAGCTGCTGCTGGCGGGAGCCCATGAGGGTGACCGTGCCCGCCGGGTCCACCGTGATCCCCTTGTCGGAGATCGCCATCGGGCGGATCCGGTCGTCGAACGCGGACCCCCGGAACTTCTCCACGGAGACCGCGCGGCGGATCACGTTCCCGTCGAGCCACTTGTGGAACCGGACCTCCCCGCGGGAGAGGAAGAACTCCGTCTCGAGGACCTTCGGGTTCAGCCTCTCGGAGACGATGACCGACGTTGCCTCGAGTTCGCTGAGGAACCGCAGGAAGCTCTGGATCATGATCCGGGAGTCCTCCCCCTGCATCGTGAACATCTTCAGCGCGGTGAGGCTGTCCACGACGATCCGCTGGTACGGCTCCTTCGTCCGCTCGAGCCGCTGGAAGTACTCCTGCTTCAGCATCTTCTGGACGCCGTGGATCGAGACCTCGAGGGCGCGGATCTGGGAGGACTGGCGGATGTCCCCGACCTGCTCCATGTCCCGGACGTCGAGGGTCGTGCCCACGTCGATCACGGACCGCTGTCGCTTGTGGGCCTTGACGTCCGGCGTCGCGTCCAGGATCTTCAGGCGGGCGAGGTCCCAGCCGAACGCGGCGACGTTCGCCTTCACCTCGTTCGGGGGCTCGTCGAGGGGCACCATGAGCCCGGGCTCGCCCGTCGCGAGGCCCGCGGCGAGGAAGTGCATCGCGAGGATCGTCTTGCCGCTGCCCGTCGGCCCGGACACGACGTAGGGCCGCCCGGGGATGAGGCCGCCACCGAGCATTGCGTCGACGCCCGCGACTCCGGTCGATACCCGATCCATCGATTCGCCCGACCGAGCGGGTGCGATGGCGGCAGGGGGTTTAAGGACTTGCCGACGCGAGAATCAGCGCCGCGCGGGAAGGAAAAAGGCCCCGATAGCGGGGGATGGAGTCCCAGGGGACGAGGGCGTTCCTCGCACCCCTTTTGAACCATCGATCTCCGGGTTTCGCACCGAGGACCTGGGTGTCCCAGGCTATGAGCCCGACGGGATCTCCTAGCTACCCCACCCCGCTGCGTTTCCTCGGGGCCGGGTGCGACCATCTGAAGGAAACGGATAAACCTATCGAGGCGGACGGGACCTACCGTTCGTTCTCGGAAGGGCTAAGTAGCCCCGGGGCCGATGCGGAGGACGAGGGATGACGTGCGCGAGCCCACGAGAATGGGATCCGACGCCCTCGCCTCTTCGAATCGTCCGGAGGGCGGGGCCCGGAAGACGGGCGTGACCGTCGTGGCGGCGATCGCGGCGATCTCGGGCGTCGCCTTGGCGCTGTCCTTCGCCCTCGTCTCCCACATCCGGGCCACGGAGTGCCCGAGCTACCACTATGGCGACCCGAGCCATTTTGGCATGTCGGTCACGCGGCACGCCACCAACTGGACCGTGACCGTCGTGAGCTCCCCGAGGGGATACGATCCGAACACGACGTACGTCCAGACCCGGGATTCCCGAGGGTCCCCCGTGCTGGGCCGGACGCCGTGGTCCGACCTCACGGTTGCGAACTGGGAGACGTACCACATCCTGTACGAGGACAGCCAGCCGGTCGTCCAGTTCGTCTGCGAGGGGGATCGCCTCGTCGTCGACTCCACGACCTACTCCAGCGGGAGCGTCCTGCACGTCTTCAACAGGGACGTCCTTGTGGGGTCCGCGACTCTGTTCTGACCCCGCCCGCCCGGCCGCGTCCCGACGCCGCTGTCGGATGAGTCTGTCGCGCCAAAGGGTCTTTCCGTGCGCGGGGATGACTCTGTCGCTGGAGTGGGCGAAGGATGCGGTGGCCCGCCCCGCGCGCGGGCTCACGGGCGGATCGCCGCGATCGCGTCGCGGTACACCGCGAAAGCGGGCCGCCTCTGCCCTTCGAGGGTCGTGAGCCCCAGGGCGGACTGGAGGACCTTGTCCATCCCGAGTCCCGCGTTGTCCTCGAGGGCCCAGACGCTGAATCCCGCCACGTTCCACCGGGTCGACCCCCTCGACAGGACGGCTGCGAGGAACCGGGCCTGCGCGTCCGCGCCGAACTGGATCGCGTCGAGGCCGAACTCCGAGATCCAGAACTCCCGCGCCGGGTGCGCCCGCGCGATCTCCGCGTACGCGTCGACCTGGTCGAGGTCCGACGCGCTCTGGGGATAGAGGTCGAAGCCGACCGCGTCGATCGGGGCGGGGCTCGCGAACAGGGCCGCGGCGAGCTCGAGGCCCTGGGTGCCACTCGCGACCTCGATGAGGATCCTCGTGGCGGGGCTCGCGGCTTTGACCCGGGGAGCGACGGATTCGACCGCCCCGACCCACGAGGCCGTCGGCATCCCGTGGCCGAGGTTGATCGCCACCTGGCCGTTCGGCTCGAAGAACGGGAACAGGTACGCGGGGTGGTACCGGTCCGCGAGGAACACCGCGTCGTCGGCGATCGTGCGGTTCAGGTCCTCGAACGTGGGACGGGAGGAACTCCAGGAGTCCGCCCCGAAGGGGCTGAGGATGACGTCCCGCCCGTCCGAGCGGATGTCGGCGACCGCGCGGTCGAGCGCGGCGAGGGAGGTGGGGTCGCGGAGGAACTCCGTCTTCAGGTCGAACCGCAGGAAGTCGAGGTCGAGCTCCGCCGCGAGCGCCCGCTCCCGTTCCACGAGGGCGGGCCAGTTCGCGGGGGGCCGGACGATGTCCGTGAGGGACCCCGCCGTCGCGGCGAACTCCGTCCCCGGCTGCACCCCGTACGGCAGCGCCGCGGGGTCGATCCCGTTGAAGCTCGCGACGGTCGCGTACCCGAACGGGAGGAAGACGAGGAGGGCGACCGCGGCGTACACAACGAATCCGCCCGCCGCCGTGCTCACGATCCGCGCGGGCGGGTGGAGCCACCGACGGACCGTCGGCCGCCGCCTCCCGAGGAGCTCTCCGAAGCCCGGCCCCTCCGGCGCCCCCGGCGGCCACTTCAGGCCCTTCAGCTTCGGGAGGAACGACGGGAGCAGGAGGAACGGCCCGAAGGCCGCGACGAAGTGGATGTTGAGGAACTGGAAGAGGGCGACGCTCCTCGCGAACGCGAGCGGGAGGTTGCCGACAGCGGTTGCGGGCTGCTCCGCGGCGAGGTAGACGGCGAGGAAGACGACGTTGAACAGGTTGTAGAACGGCGCGAGGAGGTCCCGCCGAGAGCGGCGGGCGGAGAGGAAGAGCTGCAGGACGGTGTACGCGAGCGAGAGGGCCGCGGCGACGAAGAGGGGCGCCCTCGGCTTCGTGGAGAGGTCGAGCCCGGCGCCCCAGAGCAGCGCGGCGGCGAGGGCGCCCGCGAGGAGGCCGACGTGGACCCCGAGGGCCCTCCGGTGAGCGCGGGCGAACCACACCGCGCGGGCCAGGTCCAGGACGGCCCATGCGTTCCACACGGTCAGGAGGATGAGGAGGCCGGCGTACACGACGATGCCCAGCGCCCCGCCGGTCAGGGACGTCACGACGAGGGAGGCGGGGACGAGGAGGACCGCGACGCCGAGGATGAGGGCCCCCTCCCGCCGACGGCGCTTCGCAGGCCTGGGCGGCGGGGCCACGGGCACGGACACGCCCCCGGAGGGGGTCGCGGGCCTCATCGCTTTTTCCATCGTACACGCTCGGGCGGGTCCCCGCCCTCCGCGCGGTCAGAAGAACTTCCGGAAGCGGAGGATGTCCTCGATGTCCCCCTTCACCTTCAGCTTCCCCGTCGCGTACGCCTTGAAGGGCCCGATCTCCCCCGCGAGGAGGCCCTGGACGGTCTGCCGGTCCGAGATGATCGTGAGGTCCGCGCCGTCCGCCCCGCCCTCCAGGAGGACGTCCACGTGCGCGTCCTTGAGGACGAAGTGGTACTTCGTGCCGTCCTTCAGGTCGAGGACGACCGTGCGCTCGATCCCCCGGAGCTCCTCCCGCAGCTTCGCGTCCTTCTCGACGCGCGCGTTGAACTTCGCGATCAGCCCCTCGAGCTGCTCCCTCACGGCTTCCCGCCCCCGAACTCTTCGAGCTTCCGCGTCGCGGCCGCGGAGAGCAGGCGCTTCGACGTGTCCCACGAGGCCCGCGTGTGGGGCGGCAGGGTCCCCTTCTCGTCGAGCCACTTCACGAGGAACTGGATCGTCTCCTGGTCGTGGGAGTACCCGCTCCCGATCTTCGCGCCGAGCTCCTCCTCGATCCTCCGCATCTCCGCATCCCGCGTGACCTTCGCCAGGATCGACGCCGCGGAGACGACGGGGAACAGGTCGTCCGCCTCGTGCTTCGAGACGATCTCGAGCTCGAACGGCAGGTGCGCGGCTACCGCCTTCCGGAACGTGAACTCGTCGACGTCTGCGGAGTCGACGTACGCGACCTCCGGGCGGAGCCTCTCGATGATCGTGGCGAAGAGCCTCGCCTCGAACTCGTTCAGGGTCATCTGCGCCCGCATCCTGTCGATCTCCGCGGCGGGGATGATGAGGACCTCGTTCTTCCCCACCTTCCGGATCTCGGGGGCGAGCGCCTCGCGCTTCTCCGGCGAGAGCTTCTTCGAGTCGCGAACGTCGAGCGCGCGCAGGGGCACGTCGGACTCGACGCACACCCCCGCCACGACCATCGGCCCGACCACCGGGCCGCGGCCCGCTTCGTCCACCCCGCAGATCACCCGCCCACCCCATACAGCTCCCGTGCGATCTCCTGGACGCGGTCGACGACCGCGCCTTCGTCCACCGTCGTCACGGACCCGCCGTCCACGACGACCCGACCGCCGACAAGCACCGTCCGGACATCGCTCCCCCGGCACGCGTAGACGAGGTGGCGGATTACGTTGTCGCGATTAAAAGGCGTCGCATGGGCCCGCCGCAGGTCGAGGATCGCGAGGTCCGCGGCCTTCCCGACCTCGATCGAGCCGAGCCGGTCCTCGGCGGCGAGCGCCCGCGCCCCGTCGATTGTCGCGAGGTCGAGGGCCTTCTGGGCGGGCAGGACGGACGCGTCCCACCGGGAGGACTTGTGGAGGAGCGCCGCGACCTTCATCTCCTGGAACATGTCCATCCCGTTGTTGCTGATCGGGCTGTCCGTCCCGAGGGAGACCGTGACGCCCGCCTCGAACATCTCGGGCAGGGGCGCAACCCCGCCGGACGCGAGCTTCATGTTCGAGGTCGGGCAGTGGGAGACCTTCACGCCGTGGCGGGCGAGGGTCCGGACCTCGTTCAGCGTGACCCAGACGCAGTGCGCGGCGACAAGGCGGTCGCATAGGAAGCCGATCTTCTCGAGCCACTCCACGGGCCTCAGGCCCGTCTTCGTGCGGTGGTTGTACACCTCGACGCGGGTCTCGGAGAGGTGGGTGTGCAGGCCGACCCCCTCCCGCTCCGCGAGCTCCCGCGCGCCCGCGTACGTCGCCTCCGAGCACACGTACACGCCCTGGAGGCCCACGGACGGCGTCACGAGCTCGTCCCCCTTCAGCTTCCCGATGAAGCGCTCCGCGTTCTTCAGCGGGCTCCCGTGCTGCGTCGTGAACGCCTCGTCGAGGACGACCCACGAGAGGAACCCGCGGATCCCGGACTCCCGCACGCCGCGCGCGACCTCGTCCTCCCAGTAGAACAGGTCGTGGAACGACGTCGTCCCGGACTTCAGCATCTCGACGCACCCGAGGAGGGCGCCCATCTGGACGTCGCGGCGGGTGAGCTTCGCGTCGATCGCGAACGACCTCTCGAGCATCGCCTCGAGGGGCACGTCGTCCGCCACCCCGCGCAGCAGCGTGTTCGCGACGTGGTGGTGCGTGTTGATCAGGCCCGGGAGCACCGCGCAGTCCGCGCAGTCGATCACGACGTCCGCGGTCTCGTTCACCGCGCCCACCGCGGCGACCCTCCCGTCCCGCACGAGGACGTCGCCGCGGAGGACCTCGCGGCGGGGGTTCTGCGTGACGACGTAGCCGCCGCGCAGGAGAAGGGACATTCTCGGGCGGGTCGAACCGGAAGCCGCGGAAAAAGGTTGCGGGGAGACGTTTTCCCCGCGCCCGCCATCCAGTGGGACGATGGACCTCGTCCGGGAGATTGTGGACCTCGTCGCCCAGGTGCCGCCCGGCCGCGTCTCCACGTTCGTCGATGTCGCGCAGGCGCTCGGCGATGCGAAGGCGGCTCCTGCGGCGTTCCGAATCCTCCGGGAGCGGGAGGCGCGGGGGGCGCACCGGGTCGTGAGGGCGACCGGCGAGATCCCGTGGGCAGGGGCGGGCGCTCGCCTCCGGAAGGAAGGGGTCTCCGTCTCCGGTGGGCGCGTGACGGACCTCGGGCGCGTCCGCTTCACGGAGTTCGAGGGCCCCCGGACCCTCGCCCTCCTCAGGGAGGAGCAGGCGCGCCTTGCGGCGCAGGTCCGGCGGACGGACCGTGCGGGATGCTGGGAGCGGGTCGCGGGCTTCGACGTCGCCTACGACGGGGACGACGCCGTCGCGGCCGCGGTCGTGATGGACCCTGACGGCGCGCGGGTGCTGGAGGCGCTGAGCCTCCGCGTCCGGATCGACTTCCCGTACGTGCCCGGATATCTCGCGTACCGCGAGTTCCCCGCCATCGAGCGGTGCTACCGTCGCCTCGACCCGAAGCCGGACGTCGTCCTCGTCGACGGCCACGGCATCCTCCATCCCGCGCGCTTCGGGATCGCGAGCTATGCGGGGGTCGCGCTCGACACGCCGACGATCGGAGTGGCGAAGCACCTCCTCGTGGGACAGGCCGGGCCGCTGCCAAGGGAACCCGGAGACGTGGCGGACATCCGGCTCGACGGGGAGGTCCTCGGCGCGGGGCTCCGCAGCGGTCCTTCGCGGCGGCTGATCTACGTGTCCGTGGGGCACTCGATCTCCCTGGAGACGGCGGTCCGGATCACGAAGCGGTTGTGCAGGACGCGGATCCCGGAGCCGCTGCGTCTTGCGGACCGGTTGGCGGAATCCGAGAAGCGAAAAAATCAGGAAAGGAAAATGAAGAAAAAGCACTAAGAGTTCTAAGCGCTGCGCGCGAACCTAGGCGGCACCCAACGCCTAGCGCTTCTTCTTCTTACCCTTCTTCTTCTTTGCCATCCGAAGGTTTGCCTCCGGGATTCCCGTAAGCGCTCGATGCGTCTTAAATGTGTCGAGGTGAGTCATTTCCCTGAAAATATAATATTTCGAGGATGGAACTGGACGCGGATCGCTCGCGGGCGAATCGTCGACGCGTCCTGGGAGCGCAATCCTCAAGCGAGTTCCCCCTCATGTCCGCGCGTGCACATCGTCGTCTTCGGCGCGGGGGCGATGGGGAGTTTCTTCGGAGGGCTCCTCTCCCGGAGAAACGACGTGACGCTCGTGTGCCACCGCGATCACGCGAACGCGATCCGGAGGTCGGGCCTGCGGATCACCGGCAAGACGTCCATGATCGCGCGTCCCGACGTCGCGACGTCCGTGCCGGGCGTGAGACGCGCGGACCTCGTCCTCGTCTCGACGAAGGCGTACGACACGGCGACCGCGGCGCGGGCGCTCCGCAAGTTCGCGAAGACCGCGACGTGGCTCACGCTGCAGAACGGGCTCGACAACCCGGACGTCCTCGCGCGCACCGCGACGCGCGTCATCGCGGGGGTCACGAGCCACGGCGTCACGTTCCTTCGGCCCGGCGAAATCCGCCACGCGGGGATCGGGGACACCGCGGTCGGCGGGTTCGCGGGCGTGGACGAGGCCGACGTCGTGCGGGTCCGGGACGTGTTCGAGGAGGCGGGCGTGCGGACCCGGGTCTCGCCGGACATCCGCCGCGACCTGTGGCTCAAGGCGATCGTGAATGCGGGGATCAACCCGCTCGCCGCCCTCACGCGGCTGCGGAACGGGGACCTCGTGAAGAGCCCCGCCCTCGCATCCGCCATGGCGGGGATCTGCGCGGAGGCCGCCTCGATCGCCCGCGCGGAGGGCTTCGGCATCACGGACCGCGAGGCGACGGACCTTGCCCTGAAGGTCGCCCGCCGAACGCGGGAGAACAAGGCGAGCATGCTCCAAGACATCGAGCGGGGCCGGCCCACGGAGATCGAGTCCATCACGGGGGCGATCCTGCGGGCGTCGGACCGTCACGGACTCCGGGCCCCCTTGAACGCCCTCGCCCACGCGCTTGTGCGGGGATTGGAGCGGTCGACCCGGGTGGATTGAGGCGGGGGCGCCCTCTCTGGAAGGCCGGGGGGGAACGCCCCCGGGGGCGGGCCCGCCGGTCTCCGAATCTGGTGAACACGCACGCATGGGACGTCCCGACCCGCCCAGGAGGTCGGATTCAAGAGGAAACGGACCGGAATCCCGACGATACCTATTTAGGGGGGTATTTAAATCGGGGCGGGCCTCGGGGGCGGAGACAGGGTTCCACCCCCCACGACTGTGGAGTTCCTGCCATGGCCAAGATAAAGATCGAGAACGTCGTCGCGTCCACGTCCCTCGGCGGGGAGCTGGACCTGCAGGCGATCGCCCTCGCCCTCGGCGGGGCGGAGTACGAGCCCGAGCAGTTCCCCGGGCTGATCTACCGCCTGAAGGAGCCGAAGACCGCGACCCTGCTCTTCCGGAGCGGCAAGGTCGTCTGCACGGGCGCGAAGAGCCTGGACCACGTCAAGACCGCGATCGACACGGTCGCGAAGCAGATCGAGGCGGCCGGAATCCCGATCAAGAAGAACCCGGTGATCGAGGTCCAGAACATCGTCGCCTCGAGCGACCTCGGGACGCAGATCAACCTCAACGCGATCGCGATCTCCCTCGGGCTGGAGAAGGTCGAGTACGAGCCCGAGCAGTTCCCCGGCCTCGTGTACCGGATCGACGTGCCGAAGGTCGTCGTCCTCCTGTTCGGGAGCGGGAAGCTCGTGTGCACGGGAGCCCGCAAGCCCTCGGACGTCGAGCAGGCCGTCGAGAAGATCACGCAGGAGCTGAAGGCGGCCGGCCTGCTGCGGTAGTCGTCGGCGACTTCCGTCGCCAGACGATGAGCGCGCCGAGAAGGGCGAGCCCGCCGCCCGCAATCGCGACGAACACCCCCGGACCGAGGCGCCAAACATTGGGTCCACGCAGAACCCCCTTCCACAACACCCAAGTGGCATCGTAGAGGGAGTCTTGGAGCAGGAGGAAGACGCCCGCCGTCGCAAGGACGGCAAGGGAGGCCACAAGGGCTAACGAGGGTCGGCGGTTCATCGCCAAGGCGACGCCCATCAGAACGGCCTCACCCGCGAGGAAGGGCCCGAGGAACGCAATCTGGACCCCCAAGAACGGCTCGGCCCAGTTCTCGAACATCATGACGATCGGATCATACCACGGGACGAAGAGCGCAATCGCGACTAGGGAGGCGCCCGTTCCGACCAGCGCGCGACCCGCGAGGGTCCCCTGCGGACCGAGAAGCCGGGACGCTTTCACGGCCGACGAAAGGTGCGACCGCGTCATAAACCCTCCAACATCGTTCGGCGGTCACTGGAGGCCTTGACCTGACCGTCCGCTACTACTGGAGGATTGCCTTCCGGGCCAGGAACCTCCCGCCGTCCCAGTCGAGCAGGAAGTACCCGCGGTCGTGGTTCGCGCCCCGCATCTTCACGCACCGCGCCCGGAGCTGGACCCCCATCGCCCCGACGGGGAACTGCTCCGTGACGATGATGCCGTCCGCGAGGAAGTCCTCCGCGCGGCCCTCGCGCACGGGGCTCCCGAGGGGGACCTCCCCGACCAGGAACGGCGTGAACCCGAGCTCCTTCAGCATCTGCACGAAGTGGAACAGCTCCTTCCGGATCTCCTTGAAGTTGCCGATCGCGTACAGCACGTCCAGGGAGTCCAGGGCGAACATGCGGTACCCGCCCGCAGAGACCGCCTCCTCGAACAGCTTCTCCAGGATCTTGAGCCAGTCCCGGCCCCGCTCCTTGTCCTTCTCCCGGAACGCCATCCGGATGTCCGCCATGTCCATGACGTACAGCTTGTCCTCGGGCAGGGGCGGCATGCCGAGGAGGGCCATCTTCGCGATGATGTCCGGGGTCCGCTGCTCGAGGCTGACGAACAGGCCCGGGATGCCCTCCACGGCGTTCTTGTAGAGGATGCTGTACACCAGGGTGGACTTCATCGTCCCGGGACCGCCGGCGACGAGCACGGCGTTCCCCTCGGGCACGCCTCCGCCGAGGGCCTTGTCTAGCCCCTCGACGTACGTTGGGATGGTCCTCATGGAAGGGGAACCTAGCGTCGTCCGGGCGGGTTAAGACGCTTTCGTGATGGTTATCAACTCCGGTTCTATCGGCCAGAGACCTTCGCGGAGGCCCGAAGCCCTTCTAATCCCGCCCTCCCTACCGGGGCCCGGGATGACCGTCTTCGACAACCACATCCACCTGCGGCCGGACGGCCTCGGGATCGAGGCCGCGAGGCGGTTCGAGAAGGCGGGGGGCACCGCGATGCTCCTCACCCACTCGCCGTACCCGGACCTCCCGGTGCGGGGGCCCGACGACTACGGGGCGGCGTTCGCTCGAACCCTGTCCATGGCGGCGCGCGTGCGGGAGGCGACCCGGCTCCAGGTCTTCGTCGCGCTCGGGCCGTATCCCGTGGACCTGCTCCCGCTCCGCGAGTCGGTCGGGCTCGAGGCGGCCGTTGAGGTGCTGCGAGGGGGGGTGGACCTCGCGGCCCGCCACGTCGCGGCGGGGGAGGCGGTCGCCCTGGGGGAGGTCGGACGCCCGCACTTCCCCGTCGACGGGGAGGCGTGGCGGGCGTCGAACGAGGTCCTGCAGTACGCGATGGAGAAGGCCCGGGACGCCGGGTGCGCGGTCGTCCTGCACACAGAGGACCCGACCCCGGAGACGTTCCGCGAGCTCGCCGCCATGGCGGACCGGGCGGGCCTGCGTCGGGAGAAGGTCGTGAAGCACCACTCGACCCCCCTCACCCGCCTCGACGAGAACTGCGGCCTCGTCCCCTCCATCCTCGCGAAGGAGGACCTCGTCGCCCCCGCGGTGAGGGGCGGCGGGCCGTTCCTCCTGGAGACGGACTACATCGACGACCCCCGGCGCTCGGGCGCGGTGCTCGGCCCCGCCACGGTCCCGAGGAAGACACGGGCATGGCTCGAGAAGGGCCTCCTCACGGAGGACCTGGCGGCCGCGATCCACAAGGAACTTCCCGAGCGGACGTACGGGATCCGCCTCGACTAGCGGGCCACATCCGCCGCCGATACGCGGGAAGGCTCCCGAGCAGCCCCGCGCCGATCAGGGACAGGATGATCCCCGCGATCACCAGGAAGATGCCCATGAAGGAGACCCCGACTCCCGTCGAGGGCCCGCTCATCACGCCGAGCAGCCCGAAGAAGACCGCGGCGACGAGGAGCGAGATCCCCAGGAGGGAAAGGCCCAGACCGCGGCGAAACTCCGAATCCGTGCCGTCCCACACGACCCAGCCGTACGCGGGGGCCGGGCGACAAAGATTGCGCGGGGTTCCCTAGCGGCGCACCTCGAACCTGCGGAACTCCCCCGTGGGCGTCTCCCACGTCACGTCCGCCGCCTCGACGCTCGCGTACGGCTGCCGGTTCGCGTTCCACTCGATCGCCGCCTCGATGACCGCCCGCTCTCCTTCGAACACGGCCTCGACGCCCCCATCCAGAAGGTTGCGGACGTAGCCTCGGAGGCCGAGTTCCTCCGCCTTCTCCTGGCAGTGGGCGCGGAAGTACACGCCCTGGACGCGACCCCGGAAGACGACGCGGGCCCGCGCGATCATCGCGGTCCCCGTGGAAGCAAAGAACGTTAAATAGTGTTCGGACCTTGCGGCACGTCCCCCAAGACGGGTGCTCTCCCATGCGGCGGTCGAAGCTCCAGGACCTCCGGGTCCGCGACGTGATGTCCTCGAACCCCGTGACCGTCGCACCCGAGGACACCCTGGGCGACGTCCTCAGCAAGATGAAGGCGCACGACGTCCACGAGGTCCCCGTCCTCCGGGGGAAGATCGTCGCGGGCCTCGTGACGATGGCGGGGATCATGCGCCGGAAGGCCCTGCCGCCCGCGACGAGCGTTTCCACGTTGCTCCAGCCCGCGCCCGACGTGAGCCCGGAGGACGACCTCCCGACGGTCGCGGAGCGGATGCTCCAGGGAGGGTTCCGGGCCCTGCCCGTGTGCGACCGGAAGAAGCTCCTGGGGATCGTGAGCCGCACGGACCTCGCGAGCGCGATCGGGGGCCTCGACGAGTTCAAGGACGTGCCCGTGAAGACGGTGATGACCCCCTCCCCGCAGTGTGCGACGGAGGACCAGACCGTCGAGCAGGCGATCCGCGCGATGCAGGGCCTGGGCGAGCGTTCCCTCCCGGTCGTCGACAGGAAGGGGCGACTCGTCGGCGTGATCGGGAACCGGGACATCACCGCCTTCTTCGGCCGCAAGGAGACGGGCCAGCACGCGGGGGACGTGGCGGGCGAGAAGACGCGCCTCCAGGTCCAGGTGAAGGGCGTGATGCACTCCCCGCCGATCGTGGCCGGCCCGGACGCGAGCGTCGCCCTGGCGACCCAGCTCATGCTGAAGCACGACGTCTCGAGCGTGATCGTCGTCGAGAAGGAGGCGCCCGTGGGCGTCGTCACGAAGCTCGACCTCCTCGAGCTCGTCGCGGGCCTGAAGGAGCGGGAGGAGCTCTTCGTCCAGATCAGCGGGCTCGAGGAGCAGCCCGAGGTGTACGAATCCCTCTACGAGGTGATCCGGAAGGCGATGAAGAAGGTCGCCCAGGTCGTGACCCCGAGGGGCCTCACGATCCACGTCCAGACGTACAAGGCGGAGGGGGACCGGTGGAAGTACTCCCTCCACGCGCGGTTCACGACCGCCCACCGGATGTACTACCAGCGGCACTTCGACTGGGACCTGCACGAGGCGATGGCGGGTCTGATGGCCCTGCTCGAGGGCCAGATCCTGAAGGAGAAGGAGCGCCGGCTGACGGACCGGAAGCGGGCCCGGGCCCCCCCGCGGGCGGCGTGAAAATCCAATCCGAAGTCTTTTATGCTCTCCCCCGAATAGGATACGCTCGGTTCGAAGGGGGGCGAGTGGTGAAGAGCCTAGCGGTCGGTGTCCTCGCAGCCTTGGTCCTGTCCGGGGTCGTCGGCGCGCTGTGGGTGCCGGCGTCGCCCGCGACGCCCGCGCCGTCGTCCGCCCCGGTGAAGATCTGGGAGGCGTACGCGAGGGGCAACCTCTCGATCGTCCAGGTCGACGTCACGTACGAGAGGGGCGGCTTTACCGTCACCCTGCCCGTGGGCTACCGGGTCACGAACACCCTCGCGCAGCCCGTCCTGGTCGACGAGCCTGCGATGCTGATGAGCCCGAGCCCGTTCGATTCCGGGTGGAACCCCTCGATGCCGACGACGCAGGACGGCGCCCTGGCGAACGCGACGATCCCCGCGAGCTCGTCGCTCACGTTCTACTACGCGGACGAGTACGTCCAGGGGTTCCTGCCCCCGCCGCCGTGGTGGTGCACGGAGCAGTTCCAGTTCACCCGCAAGGACGTGTCCATCGTGCTCGGCGGGGAGGTCCTGCCGACCGTCCTCCAGGAGCTCGTCGCCCACCCGTACCACACGAGCGACACCCAGAACACGCAGGAGGACCTGTGGAACCACTTGAAGAGCTTCCCGACCCTGGTCGTCGGGAAGGCCCCGCTGTGGACGACGGTCCCGAACCCCGCGGGCCAGGTCGTGCCCGTCACGGTGATCGCGACGAACATCGCGGTCCGGGACGACAACGATCAGTTCTTCGCGAACGTGGACGCGAAGGGCGCGGTCGTCCGGGACACCGTCCCCGCGGGCTGGTCCGTCGTGAACGGGAGCTTCTCCCGCACGCCCACGCGGACGATCTCCAACCCGGACGGCACGAAGACGCTGGAGTGGGTCGTGGACATCGCCGCCGCGAACGTCACGGGGAGGGCGGGGGAGGAGCTCGGCAAGCCCAGCCCGTA
>Ga0154851_147_pt10 | contig 16410 bp, 13 predicted proteins | sample Rifle2008BG16ft_FD_105579 | JGI IMG/M metagenome (GOLD analysis project Ga0154851, IMG submission 105579) | Euryarchaeota archaeon RBG_16_68_13
ACTCCCCATTCGAATTGAGTCTCGACTGGACCGTCGCGATGGACAAGGGTTCGTTCGTCGGTCGTCGGGCCCTTCAGGAGGAGCTCCGGCGCGGGGTTGCCCGCCGGATCGTCGGCGTCGAGGTGGACTGGAACGCAGCGGCACGGTTCTTCCAGGAGAAGGATCTCCCGCCGGAGCCCCCGAAGGTCGCCTGGCGATCGAACATTCCTCTGTACCACGGAGCTCTCCAAGTGGGCCGGGCGACGAGCGGTTGCTGGTCCCCCCTCCTCAAGAAGTACATCTGCATCGCGACCGTGGACTCCGCGTATGCCTCGACGGGCCAGCCCCTCGAGATCGAGGTGACCGTGGAGGGAGAGAGGAAGAAGGCCCCCGCGACCGTCGTGACGAGACCCTTCTTCGATCCGGAACGCAAGAAAGCGTAGGGACCGCGGGAGAAATCCATTTATCGCAGCGCTCCTTCCGACGGCGGGATGGTTTCGTTCGACGCAATCGTGCTCGGAGGCGGTCACAACGGCCTCGTTTCCGCGGCCTACCTCGCGAAGGCCGGTCTCCGCGTCCTCGTCCTGGAGCGAAGGCCCCTCCTCGGCGGAGCGAGCATCACGGAGGAGATCCACCCAGGATTCCACGTGAGCACACTCGCCTACGCCTGTGGCCTCTTCCGCCCCGAGATCAAGGAGGACCTTCAGCTCTCGAGGTTCGGCCTCGAGGAGCATGCGTACGACCCGTCCCTCTTCCTCCCCTTCCCCGACGGCCGTCACATCCTGTACCGGCACGACCCAACATGGAACGAGAAGGAAGTCTCGAGATTCTCGAAGGCCGATGCACGCGCCCTCCCTCGATACGAACGCTTCTGGCAGGAATTCGGCGAACTCGTCGAGCCGACCCTCCTGGTTCCGCCCGTGCCCCTCGGCGACCTCATGAACCTCGTCCGGACGCCGGAGGCGGAAGACTTCCTCCGACGGATCCTGTTGATGTCCATCGCCGACGTGCTTGAGGACTACTTCGAATCGGAGGAGGTCAAGGCCTCCCTCGCGACGAGTGCGGTCGCAGGGACCCTTGCGGGACCGAGGACCCCCGGGACCGCCTTCGTCCTGGGCCATCATGCCTTGGGGACCATCGACGGGAAGAGGGGCGCGTGGGGCTGGGCCCGGGGCGGCATGGGCGCGATCCCTGCCGCGATCGCGGCGGCCGCGCGGCATTTCGGGGCGGACATCCGCATCCAGACGGAGGTCCGTCGGATCCTCGTCGCCCACGGACGGGCCACAGGGATCGAGCTGCTCGATGGGAGCCGTGTCGAGGCTCGCGTCGTCGTGAGCAGCCTGGACCCGCGGCGCACGTTCCTCGGACTCGTCGGCCGAGATCACCTTCCGGAGGACTTCGCGCGCGCCGTCGCGCGGATCAGCATGGAGTCATCCTCGTTCAAGCTCAACCTCGCACTCAAGGAGCTCCCCGATTTCGTCGCGCGGCCGGGCACATCCTTGCAGGCGCACCATCGATCCATCCTCGACATCGCCCCGTCCCTCGACTATCTGGAGCGGGGCTACGACGACGCGAAGTACGGGCGCCCTTCGAGGGAGCCCTTCCTCGAATTCGTGATCCAGAGCGCGAACGACCCGACCGTCGCACCGCCCGGGAAGCACACGCTTACCGTGAGCGCGAAGTTCGCCCCTTTCGAGCTCCGCGGGACGACGTGGGACCGGGAGGGAGAGGTTTTCGCGGAGCGGATCCTCGACGTCCTTGAGGCCTACGCGCCGAACATTCGGAGGGCCGTCGTCGCGAAACACTGGTACACCCCAGCGGACATGGAGCGGGAGCACGGTCTCACCCGCGGGGACGTGTTCCATGGCGCGATCCTTCCGTATCAGATGTTCTCCTTCCGTCCTGTCCCCGGATGGGCCCAGTACCGAACCCCGGTGGCGGGTCTGTACCTCGGCGGCGCCGGATCCCATCCCGGAGGCGGCGTCCTCGGTGCGCCCGGCCACAACGCCGCAATGGCCGTCCTCGAGGACTGGTCCGCACTGAAGGGTTCGTGATTCTCGAGCCACCCGTCTGTGGCGAGGCCCCTAAGGACCGAAGCTATTTCATCCACCTACGCCTCCTCCGCGATGCCCCGCGCTGGCGGGAGGAACTCGGCATCATGGGCCACGGGTACGCGGTCGTGGGCGCGGGTCGGCAGGGAACCGCGGCGGCCTACGACATGGCGAAGTTCGGCGATGCGGACGAGGTCACCCTGGCGGACGTGGATCTGTCAAGAGCCCGGAAGTCCGCTGCGAGGGTGAACCGGCTTATCGGAAGGAGGCTTGCGAGGGCCGTCGCTGCGGACGTCCGGAAACCCGCTACCGTTGCAAAGGCGATCAAGGGAGCAGACGTCTTCCTCAGCGCGGTCCCGTACTTCTTCAACCTTGGGCTCACTCGAATTGCCCTGAAGACAGGGGTCTCCATGGTCGACCTCGGCGGCAACACGGACATCGTGCGAAGGCAGCTCGCCGCGGACGCGCGTGCGCGGAAGGCCGGCCTCACGATCATTCCCGACTGTGGGATGGGACCGGGGCTGAACCTCACGTTGTCCGTCTATGCGATGGAGCTCCTCGATGCGCCGGAGCATGTCTACGTCTACGACGGCGGCCTGCCGCAGGATCGCCAAGCGCCATGGGGCTTCGAACTCACCTTCAACGTGGAGGGACTCACGAATGAATACCATGGGACCGCGTCGTTCATCCGCGACGGGAAGATCGTGGACATTCCATCCTTCACGGAGTTCGAGGACATCGATTTCCCTCCCCTGGGAAGGCTCGAGGCCGTCGTAACGGCGGGCGGGATGTCGACCGCTCCCTGGTCTTTCCGCGGGAAGCTGAAGACGTATCAGAACAAAACCCTGCGTTACCCGGGACACTGGGCCGCGATGAAAGCCTTCTCCGATCTCGGTCTGTTCCGCACGGAACCCATCCAGGTCGACGGCAAACGGGTCGTGCCGCGCCATGTCTTCCACGCCTTGTTTGAGCCTCAGGTCCGTCCGAAGAGGATCCGAGACGTCTGCCTGGAACGGGTCGTGGCCCTGGGCGTCCGAGACGGCCGGCCTGCGAAAGCCCTCGTGGAGCTGGTCGACTACTACGACGAAGCGACGGGCTTCACGTCCATGGAGCGCTGCACAGGGTGGCACGCCTCCATCGCGGCCGAGATGATCGCGATGGGCCGGATCGGCCCAGGGGCCCACAGCGTCGAATCGGGAATCCCCGCGAGACCGTTCGTCGAGGAAGCCCGTCGACGGAGACTCAACATCACCGAGATGGTCTCATACACAGACTAGGAAGACCTACTTGTCGTTCGTCGGGCCCGCCTTGTGGCCCAAGTCCGTTGACTCGCGTCCGCGGAAGACCTGCCCCGTCTCCTTGGCTCCGTACATCCGTTCGAGCATGAGCTTGACCCCCGCGATCCGGTCGATGTCCCCGTTCCAATCCTTGAGGGTGTCTCGGAAGCGCGTTTCGATCTGCTCCACGATGTCCTCCGCGCGCCGGTCGATGCGGCTCGTGCGGTGCCCGCGGTACAGGACGATGAGAGTTACGAACTCCCCCCGCGCGAGAGCGACCCGGTGGTCCGCGAGCTCGATGCTCTTGAGTTCCCCCACTCCGATCGAGTGAAAGGACTCGTTCATGAAGCTCTGGATGGCCGTGAACATCGACGCCACGAGATCCGGGTCTTTGTCTGCGGTCAGAGTCCTCGACAGATGCACGATGGGAACGCCGCCGCCGTAAATCAGGAAGACGTGTTCCACGGCCGACCGCAAAGTCCTCGAGGCGACGATCACGACCCCGGCGCCCGCGAGGGCGAGGAGCCACGGAAGGATCATCATGAACGGGTCGGGTCCCACGATCCGGATTCGGAGGAGGACGGATGTGGAGAGTTCCCAGTCGTACAGCGTCACGTTGACGACATCTTCGTTCACGGAGTCAGGGTATTCGAAGATGAGAATGAGTCCCTGCGCCCGGACATGGGGGTGAGTCACCCAGGCGTTGACCGTGTCGTTCTCGACATCCGTGACGTAGTCGACGAGATTGAAGAAGAACTTGGGCGTCGAGGAGACGATCTCCTCGATCTCGGAGACGCGGGGAACGTCGTTCACGGGTCGGACCGTGACCTTGATCGTATCCTCTTGGTAGCCGCCCTGCTCGTCTCGCGCCCGGAAGGTTACCTTCTCGACCCCATACCAGTCCGGAATGCCAGATGTGAAGTTCACCTTGTGGTCTCCGCCGATGATGACTTCCAGGAAGATCTGGCCGGAGGTGTAGAAGATCGTCGAATCGGGGTCCACGTCCCGGAAGTGGTCGTCCAAGTCGAAGGCGTTCAGAAGCGGAACGTCCTCGAACATCACGCGGTCCGGGAGTTCCATCGTCAGCTCCGGAGGATGGTTGTCGGACACCGTCACGCTCGTGATGAGGTAGGTCTCGTCGACGGTGTCGTTCGCGTAGATCGTCAGCGGTAGAACGTAGGGCGCGACGGTGAAGTTATTGTACCGCCACGGGAAGAGCATGAAAAGAACGGTCCCCTGGACGGTAATGTTCGCGGAGAGGGTCGTGCGGACGCGGATGTCCGAGAGGTCCGTGTCCGGGTCGAGGATATGAGGTCCGATGTCGAAACGGTAGGTCTCGTTGTAGTGGATCACGAACGGCGGAATGGCCTCGATGGCCGGCGGGTCGTTCACGGGCAGGACCGTCACGCGGATCGTGTCCTCGGCGAGCGCACCCGTCGGATCCTGAGCGCGGAAGGTGACGTACTCGACCCCGTACCAGTTCCCCGAGGCTCGGAAGTCCACGGTGTTCTCCGGCCGGTCGATGGTGACCTCGACATTTTCCTGGCCGTAGGAGTAGAAGAGGGCGTCCAGGTCCGGATCCACGAAGTGATCGTCGAGATCGAAGGCGTCCGCGAGGGTCTCGCCTTCGTTGAGGGTGATGTTCGGGAGACTCCGGATGAGCTGGGGTGGCGCGTCGTCGGAGATGGCGATCGTGATGGCATGGCTCGCCGTCAGCTCACCGTCATCGACGGTGAAGATGACGAAGTCCCAAGGCTCTGCGTAGTCCGCGGGGTACCGGAACGTCGCGTTCAGCTCGTCGATCGCGATCGTTGTCGCAGGTCGGTTCGACCGAAGTGCGAGCTCGCCGTCAGAGTTGTCCACGTCGAACACGTGCGGCCCGAAGCCGAAGACGTAATCGAAGCCTCGTCTCACGTAGAGCGTTGAGGGCTTGAACGCGCCCCAATACGGAGGATCGTTGACGGGAATGATGTTCACCCAGAGCGGCTGGGTCGCGTATCGGTCCCCCTCGTCGAACAGGAACAGGGTCACGAGATTGTTCCCGTTCGCGTCGTCTTTCAGATGGAACTCGAGGATGTGGTTCCCCGTCCGATTCGCCCCCGTGACATCGAAGATGGCCGGATTCGCACCCACGACGTCCCAGCGCAATCCCTGAATGGGTGTGTCCGGATCGTCCGCATAGCTCGCGAGATCGACGCTCCAGGGCGCGCTGTCCTCCGGAGCCTCCTGGTTCGGCACACGCGAGCGGATCCTCGGTTCTAGGTTCTCGTTGTAGAGGACCTCGAGGGAGGCAGCGAAGGCAGGAACGCCCTCCCGTCCACCGAAGATTGACATCCCTGAGATGGCCTCGTTCCCCGCCTTGAGGAGCAGACCGAGGTTCGGCTGGGAGCCTTCCGTCCACCGCTGCACGAGGGTCGTCACGTTCCACGTCATCCAGCCTCCGGTCCCGGGGGAGATGGCCGTCCCGGTGGCGGTCAGGTTGTAGTCCCCGCCTGCCGTAATCCATGGGACCGTTCCGTCGGAGCTTTCCCATGTCGCGCCCGTTGTTGAGAGGCTCTCCAGGGCACCCAGGACGGTTTGGAGGAGGGGAGCGCCATCGGGGGAGTTCCCGTCGAGGAACCGGCCCGTGAACCGGTAGTTGTAGCCCGTCATGCGGAAATCGTGCCCCAGGCTCGCGGTGGAATAGGCGTACGTCGTCGTGCGCGACGAGAACACGATCTCCATGGTTCCGTCGCCGTCGAGGTCCGCCACGATGGGAGTGGCTGTGAACCCGGATGGATCCGAGAAGTTGCGGATGAGATTGCCCGTGGAGTTCACGACATACATCTGGGTGCCGAAGCTGCCGACGAGGATGTCCTCGACTCCATCGAGATTCACGTCTGCGGCGGCCGGGATTGCATACGTCGGACCGTCCTCGAGGAAAGTCCAGAGAGAGGGGTTTCCGTTCGCAGGAAGGGCGCGGATGGAATTGCGCCGCGTCGCAGCGAAGATCGTCTCGACGGCACCATCGTCCTCGAAGTCTACGAGGATCTGTCCACCGTACTGGGTCGAGAGGGATCCGTGGTTCCAGATGGGGATCCCCGTCTCGACGTTCACAGCGAACTGGTTCCCGTTGTTCGCGAGGTCCCCGCCGACGAGATCGAGCCCACCGTCCCCGTCGAAGTCCGCGAGACTCGCCGTAACGAGCATCGTCTGGCCTGTCGGGGTGACGGTCTTGACCACGGATCCGTTCGCATCGACGATGTAGAAGTCTCCGCCGAAGGTCGTGAAGACGATCTCCATCTCGGGACCCCCCGTGACGTTGCCGACCGCGGCGCCGTATCCGTTCACGGAGCCCAGGGAGATAGGAGTCCATGCCAAGCTGCCATCCGACCCGTTGAATCCGTAGAGAAACCGATCCTGGGACCCGCCGTAGATCTCCAGACTCCCATCCCCGTCGACGTCTGCGAGGGCCACGGGGGCGAGGATTGCACGGCCAGGACTCGCACCGGTGTTCCACACCTCCGAGCTGTTGTCCCCTCCGACGGCATACAGCTTGTAGTCCGTGTTGCCGCTCGTCCCATACAGGACATCGAGATCTCCGTCGCGGTCGACGTCCACCACGGTTGTGACGTACTGCACGACGTCCGGAGCCTTCCGCTTCCAGTACAGGCTCCCGTTCGCGTGAAGTGCATAGATCCACGTGTCCTCGGATCCGAACACGACCTCCATCTGCCCGTCCCCATCAAGGTCCGCGGCCATCGGAGATGCGTAGTTCGCACCCGCGGGATACCTCCAGAGCTCCACCCAGGGGGTCCTCGTCCGGAACGACGGGACGACGGGGACGGCGGTCCCGTAGTAAAGGTCATACGCCCTTGAGGCGGACGCGTTCACGGTCGCGCCGAAGACAATGTGGACCCGGGTCACGTCCGGACCCCAGTACTCAGCGCCGTAAACCTGGCTCGGGACCTCCTGTCCCGTTTCGTCGAAGACCCGGAAATCCGCCTGAACAAGGGTGGAGAGGCTCACGGGCAGATCGAGGCGGATGTCCACCGGCTCCCGGAGCCGGCGAACGCCCGCGGTCTCCGTGACGGTGATCGTCTGACGGTATGCGAACTGGCCTCCGCTGCCCTCAATCCACGGGGTCCGGACCTCGTGCGCATCGATCCGCTGGTTCACGGGTCCCTGAGTAACGTAGGCCCGGAGCGTGGCGTCGAGAACGCTCGCCTGTTGTGGAATCGAAGTGAGGTCGAACTTCGCGAGGGCCCGGTAGGCGGGGCCACTCGCCCCGACGACGAGCTGGGTCGTCCCTCCGTAGTTCCGGCTCATGTTCTGCTCGTCGAGGAATGTGTCACCGACGACCGGGAAGGTGCCGGTAACGAGCCAGGGAACCGACGAGGGAGGCGAGGTCCCGGAGACCCCCAGGTCCATCCGGCCCCCGGTAGAGCTGTCGCCAGGAGACGCGGGCCAGCTGGAGAGCACAATGGCCATGAGGATGGAGGCGAGGATTGCTCTCTTTGCCCGTCGCTCTCTCGGTTGCATGGTACGGCCTGGCGCTCTCCCCAGGATGTCGGAGGGCGACGCAGAGCCGTTCGCTCAAGGGGTCTTAATGGGTTCCCAGGCAGTTATCGGGGCTGATATATTCCGAGGGGCACGGGGACAGCCCTCGCAATCTTCCGGCTCGCCTTCACGTCGAGCCACCGCTGATGATAATCACGCGTGCTAATGATATTCCGCCGCGACCCTTCATGTACAACGCCATCACATATGCTCGGGTACCATGAACACCGCACTCAGCCGTGTGGGAACGTGGGTCCTCACGCACCCGCGCCTGGTGGCCGCTCTCGCGTTCACCGCGCTGGTCGTGGCCGCCTTCGTCCTGGTGCCTTCGGCGGGATTCGCCAAGCGCCCCTGGAAGCCTTAGGGATCCGCAGGCCCAGCCTGAATCGGTTCGTTCGCCGCACGCGGCGAATCATGACGTCGACGGGGACGTGACGCAGGAACTCCTCGGTCCCGCGCGAGCGCGGGCGTCGTCGCGCTCGAGACCGCCCCATCGACGGAAGTCTCCTAATCCGCCCCTCCGTCCGGAGGTTTCCTATCGTCGGAACGCTGCTTCCCTCTCCATGGGTTCAGGCGTTGCCAAGATCGGCGAACGCGCTCCCATCTCTCGGGGTGGCGTCTCACGTACGTGTCGAAGGTGACGAACGCCGCGATGCCTCCGATGATCGCGGTCAAGGATAGATTGAGTGCGAGCCAGCTGTTCGCCGGCGCGCCGCGGATCGTGTCCGTGGATCCCCAGGATTCGCAGCACGCCGACTCCCCCGGGAATAGGGTAAGCCGAACGAGCCCGAACCAGGGAATCTCCCCTCGGGCTTTGCCGAGGACCGCTGACAGGGGGATGATCCAGCCGTCCACCTTGCGCGGGAGGGTGTATGAGTTGTCCCCCATTGTGAGAAAGCCGTCCCGTTGCGTCCCCACAAGGAGAGGATCGACGCCCATTGTGAGGTTGGCATTCAGGTCGATGTCCCGCCGCCAACCCGCTCGGTGAAGGACGAACCGGGAAAGAGCGGACGTCTCGTTCGTGGGGACGCCGGCCGCGTCCCATGCGTCCCAATCCGCGTCCGGGAGCGCTGCGAGGTCCGGGACGTCGTACGCGGCCACGGATTCGTTCCAGTAGATGTACGCGAGGGCCCGGTGGATGAAAGGAGGTCGGTTCGGGTCCCCGGGCGCGATGAACACGATCACATCGCCGAAGTCACCGTACGTGGAGCGTCCGGACGCTCGGCCTTCCAGGTAGGTGACGACATGCTCGCGGAATGCGATCGCCTCGACCACGACGAGATCCCCCGTATCCATGGCGCCGATCGCGCTCTCGGTGTCACTGTGGGCCATGCTGTCGCTTTCGACCGCGACGATCGGGGGCCACGTCCGGGCGAACCCCACCAGGCCGCCGAAGAGGATTGCGAATAGGATCGCAGCGGGCAGGAGGGATCGTAGGAATCTGCGCCACTCGTCCCCGGGTTCGCTCGCGGGTCCCTCGACCTCGGCCACGGTTCCCGGAACCCCGGGTGCCTATTCATAGCTGGCGCCGAACGCTAGACGTCCCGCATCCGCCACGTGTAGTATTTGTCGAAATCGTGGACCATCCGTTCCTGGTTGCTCAAGCGCCCGCCCGTCCACCGTCGGGACGACACCCCCCGTTGGGTATCCTCGCACACGGACCAGTCTTGGCGGTTGATGAGGTCCCAGAGGTCCACGGCGTCACTCGCGTCGAAGTCATCCCGCGCCATCGTCCTCGAGTCGAAGTACCACTCGCATTCGAGGCGGGAAGGGCTGGGGCTCGCCGGCCACACGGTGTGGACCATGAGGAAATCGGGATGGAGGCTGAAGAAGAGGTTCGGAAAGAGGACGAAGTAGTAGATCCGGCGGCGATCCTCCTCCGTCATCGCCTCTAGCGGGGGTCGGTTCGTGTACCCCGTCCACGTCATGGACTGGTAGTCCTTGTTGAACGTCATGTACCCCCCGCCGAACTTTGCCCGGCCGTCGCCGCGCGCCATGAACGCGTCATTCGCGCCCGTCGTGTAGTGGGTGATCCGGTTCAGGTCGGGATGCACGGGGGCGCAATGATAGCATTCGGAGTAGTTCTCGATGAGGATCTTCCAGTTCGCGTCGACTTCGTACACCTTCCTGGCGCCCATCCGGAGGTCCGCGAGGGAGAATCGATCGAATCGCGTGAAGAACTCTCCGAAATCGCGATGCAGGGGCGGGGCTTCCGGGTCCAGGTTCATCCAGAGGAGCCCGCCCCAGCGTTCCAGGCGAACGGGGAACAGCCCAAAATCCTCCTTCCGGAAATCGACGAGGTCCTCCGTGTGCGGAGCTCCGACGAGTCCGCCCTCCGTGGAATACGTCCAGGCGTGGTACCGGCACGCGACGGATTTCAGGGTCGTCCCGGATTCCCTGTCCACAATCCGCGTCCCGCGGTGTCTGCAGACGTTGTGGAACGCCCTCGCCTCCCCGTCCTTCCCTCGGACTACGAGGACGCTCTCCGTCCCGAGGGACCGTGTGAAGAAGCCCCCGTGCTCGGGGATCTGCTCTTCCCGGCCGACACACAGCCAGTCGCGGGCGAAGATGCGCTGGAATTCGCTCTGGAGGACTGCGGGGTCTGAGTACGCGGAGCCGGGCAGCGTCGTCGCGGCAAGGTGCTCCTCGTCCGCCTCGTACGTCGTGTTCGGCAGAGCGCGCGGGAGGATCATGTTCGGGGAGAGACACGAAGTGCGACAAAACGTTTTCGGCCAGCCGAAAACATCCCCGGGGTCAGCGCACAGGGGACGTCCTCCGCCGTCGTCCCTTCCGGCCGCCATGGCGGAACCGCTTCTCCTTGGGTCGGTCGTCCTTCGGAGGGCGCTCCTTCCGCTTCACGAATCGTACATGGGCTTCGTGGGCGATAAGCCCGATGCCTCAGACGCCGGACAGGAGGAAGAGTCCTACGCCGAAGGAGGCCAAGGCCGCCGCGAGTCGGATCCCCATTCTCTCCCGGAGAAACAGTACCGCTCCCACCGTCGCAATAATCGGGTAGCTACCCGAGACAGGGGTCACGAGGGATGCAGGCCCTGTCTTGTATGCGATATTCAGTGCATAGGCACCGACGACGCCGGCCACGATGGACACGAGAGCGAGCCCGAGCCCGAATCGATTGGCGGTCGGGGGATCCGGGCGCGGAAGCTTTCGGACGAGGAAGTACAAGGCCGCGATGGCCAGGTAGGCAGGAGCGTAGAGCAGGAACAAGTTTCCCTCTCCCATCGCAGTGATGCCCACTTCCGCAAGGAACCCCCACGCCCCCCATGCCAGGAATCCGAGAAGGCTCAGGATGATCGCCGGGCGGGAGGACCCCTTCGCCCCCTTCCCCTCGTACGCCAGGAGGACGACACACAGGATCGTGAGCACGATCCCCAGACCTTGGAGGTGTGTGAGCTCTTCGTTCAGGACGAAGAGGCTCAGGAGCACCGTGACGACCGGATACGCGGCCGTGATCGTTCCCACGAAGCCGACGGACCCCCGTCTCATCCCTTCGTAGAAGCACAGGTATCCGAGGACGCCCGCGGCCCCCGCGGCGAGGGCCAACGCGATGATCGCGGCGTCCAGAGCAACGGGATCCCTCGGGAGAATCAGGCCAAGGATTCCAAACGCGGCACCCTCCGCGAGCGCGGATCCAAGGAACAGAAGGCGGGAACCGTATCGGTCCGTCGCGGGTTTCGACGCGAGCGTGCCGAGGCCCCAGACGGAAGCGCACAGGAGCGCCCACGTGAGCCATTCGGCCGCCACGGTGCCGCGAACGGCGGCTCGGATATGAGGTTAACCGCGAGTCCGACCCGGGCCCGTATCCCGACAGCGGCGGCGGGCTCGGCCCCTGGGATCCGACGGAGCCTGCGAGGACCATCCGTCGACCAGGAACGCGAATCCCTCCTCGCCGATCGGGTCGGTCCGCCATCGGGACCACCTCTGCGCACCCCGAGATCGGCGAGCGCGCTTCGGGCTACGGAGATGTCCTAGACGGCCGAGGTCTCGTGGTCCGCGACGCCCTGACCTCACGAGTGCTTGTCCAGGCCTCGCTTCCGGCACAGGTCCGCGCTCTCGTGGTCACCGAGCGCCTCGAAAGCCCGGGCCTTGAGGCGCCAGATACCGGGATAGGCCGCGTCTTTTCTCGTGATCCGGTGAAAGCACTCGAGGGCCTTGTCCGGCTGATCTCGGTCGAGGAGCCACACCCCAAGGGCCATGAGACCGTCCAGGTCCGTCGGGTCCCCGCGGAGCCGGGCCCGCAAGGTGTCGACGAAGTCCTCATCCGTGGGGAAGTCGTGCGAGGCCTTCCTCGTGCGCGCCATCCGTCGAGGGAACGGTCCGCCGGACCATTTGAATCCGTGGCCGTGGCTATCGTGGGCGATACGATGGCGGGGGCGGGTGGAGTCAATCGCGAGAATGGGGCGGGAACGGTTAAGTGCCCCGACGACGAGCGGGGGGAGCGCCGCCGGGCGAAGCCATCATGCTCGAGACGAGGCACATCAGGGCCAAGGTCACGATGGTGGGGGACAAATCCGTCGGCAAGACGTCCCTCATCCGCCGGTATGTCCTCGACGAGTTCAGCGATGAGTACCTCCTCACCCTCGGCGCGAAGGTGCTCAAGAAGGCCGTTCCCGTGCCCTTCCCCGACCTCGGGGTCGAACTCACGATGGAGCTCTCGATCTGGGACATCATGGGCCAGACACGGTTCCGGGAGATCGTGAAGGAGGCCTACTTCCACGGGGCGAGCGGAGTGCTCGCGGTGATCGATCTGACCCGCTGGGACACGCTGCCCGGAATCGCGGACTGGGTCGACGCCGTCACGGAGGTCTCGGGGCCCGTCCCCGTCCTGCTCGCGGTAAACAAGAAGGACCTCGCGTCCCAGGCCCGGTTCGGGGCGAACGACATCGCGGAGGTCGCCCAGCAGATCGGCTGCGAGTGGCTCATGACCTCCGCGAGGACGGGCGAGAACGTCGAGGAGGCGTTCCGGAAGCTCGCGACGGCCATCGCGTCGAGACACCTCCACGTCTAGCGATCGTGTCAGAGGGACCGGGCCGGCACGTATTTCAGGCACCAGGGGCTACCCGCTGCCATGCGCACCCGTTCCCGGTCCCGCCCACCCTCCGACCTCCCGGCGGGGTCTCCGGTCGATGTCGGCCACGCCCTCCCAATCGCCCAGAACCCGATTGCCTTCCTCGTGGACGGCGACAACGCGTCGTTCGAGCTCGTGGGGGAGATGCTGGCGGAGGCCTCGAAGTACGGGGCCGTCGTGATCCGACGCGTCTACGGGGACTGGAGCTCGACCCGGATGACCGGATGGCGGAAGGGGCTCGCTGAGCATGCCCTCGTCCCGATCCAGCAGTTTCCGAACATCTCTCGCAAGAACGCGACGGACAGCGCGATGATCATCGACGCGATGGACATCCTGCACAGCGAGGTCGTGAAGGGGTTCTGCATCGTGTCCAGCGACAGCGACTACACGCGGCTGGCGACGCGGGTCCGGGAAGCCGGCCTCCTCGTCATGGGGATCGGGGAAGCGAAGACCCCGGAGGCGTTCCGGAGATCGTGCCACGTGTTCGTCCTTACGGAGAACCTGGAGCCGCCCGAGACTCCTGCTTCCCCCGCCACCCATCGACAGCAACCGAGGAACCCGAGGGACGCCCTGCAAATTCTCCGGCGGGCGTTCGACAACGTTGCGGGCGACGAAGACCGTGTGCATCTCGGCGCCTTGGCGGATGCCCTGCGCAAGCTCGATTCCGCGTTCGACCCTCGGACGTACGGGAAATCGAAGCTCGTCGATCTGATGCTCGCCCTCCCGGACACCTTCGCGGTCGAACGGCCGCACAAACCGGGGATCGGCGCTGTCTACGTGCGGCGCAAGGGCGCATAGAGTGCCAGCCCTCCGTGCGGTCGACCCTCCCAAGGGAGGGGGGCTGGGGACGGGCGCGGGACTCGGAGGGACGGTCTTGCGGTCAATGAGAAGGATGAAGCCCCTTCCCATGATGGGGGATCGAGGAAGGGGCATGAAGCGTATCGTCATCCTCGGCGGGGGAGTCGGGGGCGTTATTGCAGCTAGGGAGTTGTCTCGTCGGCTTCGGGGTCGGTCGGAAATCACCCTCATCGACAAGGAAGCGCGACATCATTTTCCGCCGTCCTATCCATGGCTGGCGATGGGGTGGCGGGAGCCCGCACAGTTGTGGCGGCCTTTGTCGGACCTCCGAGCGCCCGGCGTGAAGATCCGCCAGGAGACCGTCCTTGCGATTGATCCGAAGGCGCGGGCGGTCACGACCTCCGAGGGATCCCTGGCCTACGACTTTCTCCTCATGGCCCTGGGAGCGGAACTCCAGCCCTCCGCGATTGAAGGCCTCGGTGCTATCGCCCATCACACATACGACCTCGAGTCGGCCGTCCGGCTGCGCGATGCGCTGCGGGAGTTCCGGGGCGGCCGCGTCCTCGTGGGCGTCTCCCGACTTCCTTTCAAGTGTCCCGCGGCTCCGTACGAGATGGCCCTCCTCATGGACCACGAATTCCGTCGACGGGGGATCCGTGACCGCGTGGACTTCTCCTTCTTCACTCCGGAGCCCCACCCCGTACCGGCCGCCGGCGCCGCAATCGGCAAGGAAGTCGAGGGACTCCTCGTGGCGCGTGGCATCGAGTTCCACGCGAAACGGGAAATAGACCACGTCGAACCGGAGGGTCGGACGGTCCACTTCAAAGCCGGGGCGGCAGAGACGTTCGACCTCCTTGTCGCGGTCCCACCGCACAGCACCTCGGCTGCCGTCCGTACATCCGACCTCGCGAAGGACGGGCCGTGGGTCCCCGTGGACCCGTACACAATGCGAACCGCGTATGACGACATCTACGCCGTCGGGGACGTGACAAAGATCCCGACCCCGGCGGGCCACGTGCCGTTCCTTCCAAAGGCGGGCGTCTTCGCCCACGGCCAGGCGACCGTCGCAGCCCGGAACATCGCCGCCGCGATCCTGGGCGAGACAGGCGCGCGGTGGGACGGCCACGGTGTCTGCTTCCTCGAGGTCGGGGGCGGCAAGGCGGGCATGGTTCGCGGCAACTTCTACGGTGGAGAAGGGCCCGCCGTGCGAATGCGGGGACCGGGGCGGATATCGCACTTGGGGAAGGTCATGCTCGAGCGCAGGTGGCTCCGCAGACACTTCCGATGATGCCGATCTCGCGTTGCGCCGTCGAGCGATCGGGATAGCCACCATCGGTCGTCGCCCATGGATTCAGCGTGCACGGCCCGAAGTCCCTCTAGGCGTCGGTTCATTCGTCCTCCCGATGGATCGGTTCCACGAGGCCGAGCGCCGCCAACTCTTCAGGTAAATCCGCTTAGATCATCCCATGTGCGCACGGCACAGCCTGGACACCCGGGTGCCGTGTCTGCGGAGAACTCGCGGTCTGGAGTCCGCTCACCTCGGTGGCGGAGGCAATCTCTCGCGCTCGGAGGCCGCGAGCCACGTGACGCTCCGGTGTGTCCTCTTCCGGGCGTCCGATTCATGGCCCTTTGAAGGAGAAAGGCGAGTAGAACCCGCTCTTCTCCGTGAGGTCCCACGTGAGCCCGTGATCGTGGTAGCTCAACTGCTTCGATTTCGCGACCACGAGCATCTGGCCGGGGACCGCGATGAGCGGGGGATTCTCCAGTGTGACCTCTTTTCCTTCCTGGCCCTCGATTGCCTCCACCTCCATCGCAGCCAATTGTGGAATCCGAAGCTTCCGGTGTTTCCCATGGGCCTCGTAGTCGATCCGCACGGTCTTGACCCCGAGGACCTTGCCCACGAAAGGTCCCAAGGCCGAGGGCTCGCCCCCTGCCTGACCTCCGAAGATCCCGGTGAGGGCGTCCTGTTGGGCTTTCGTGGCCCTTTCATCGAGATACAGCGCAACCTCCCACTTGACCTTCGTCATGGGGCCCGGCGCGTAGACCGCGAGGGCCACGTTGAGTCCGTCCAGCGGCACGTTCCCTGAGCGGCCCTTGTCGATGTGCCAAGCCAAGAGGACCGTGCACTCTCCGGTCGTCGGCGCACTCAGGAAGACGCACGGACATGCCACGTCGCAGTTGCACGCCTCGAAATAGTTCCCTGACAGGCTCCACGATTCAGGCATCGTCAGAATCTCCCGCGGCTCTCCGAGCGGCTCGTGCTTATATGATGATTTCGAGCAACCGCAATTCCCCGGACTGCTGCCTCACCCCTGTAAGGATGGAGACACAATGGATTTCTCGACGGTCATCCTCCGATGACGCTCCGATCTGGTCGTCGTTCTCCGCGTGTCTATCACGGTGCGCCTAGCTCTCGCCCTTCGCCTCGATGCGGACCCGGAGGAATCTTGGAGCCAGCTTCCTCATCGCCCGCGCAACCTGGAAGGACGACAACGCTCCCAGTCCGAAGCGTTCATGTACCTCCGCCCCTTCGCCCTCCCGATGGCCCGCTTCCCGGAAGCCGAGAAGAGGCTCCTGCACAAGAAGATCTGCATGCGGTTTCTCTCGCATGAGTAGTCCTCGCGGACCGAGATTCAATTCCTTTCAGAGGCCGCACGGCGCGATGAAGCGGGCCGTCAAG
>Ga0154851_131_pt5 | contig 16020 bp, 16 predicted proteins | sample Rifle2008BG16ft_FD_105579 | JGI IMG/M metagenome (GOLD analysis project Ga0154851, IMG submission 105579) | Euryarchaeota archaeon RBG_16_68_13
CGAGCGCGGAACCCGGCCGCCGGAAGTGGTACACGAACGTCCCGTATCCCTACATGTCGGGATACCAGCACCTGGGCTTCGGCCTCTCGTTCCTGCGCGCGGAGTTCCAGTCCCGGTTCCGGCGTATGGCCGGATACAATGTCCTGCACCCTCAGGCGTTCCACTGCACGGGTCTCCCGATCCTCGGCGCTGCGAAGCGGGTCGCGGAGCGAGAGCCCGTCCAGCTCGAGATCCTGCGGAAGATGGGGGTTCCCGAGAAGGCTCTGAGGACCTTCGCAGATCCGATGGTCTGGATTGAGACCTTCCCGGAGGAGACGATCCGGGATCTGAAGGCCCTCGGGGCCGCCGTGGACTGGAGGCGCTCCTTCATCACGACCCCTCTGAATCCCCCGTACGACGCCTTCGTCCGATGGCAGTTCCGGCGGCTGAAGGAGGGCGGGTACGTCCGGATGGACAAGCACCCGGTCATCTGGTGCCCGAAGGACCAGGCCCCGATCGGGGACCATGACCGCCTCGAGGGGGAGGGCGAGACCCCGGTCGAGTACACCCTCCTCAAGTTCCCCCTCGCGGACGGTCGGTACCTCGTTGCGGCGACGATCCGGCCGGAGACCGTCTTCGGGCAGACGAACCTCTGGGTCGATCCCCGGGCCGACTACGTCGAATCGGCCGTGGGTGGGGAGCGCTGGATCTTGAACGGGACCGCCGCGGCGAAGCTCGCGGAGCAGGGAAGGGCCGTCTCCATCGAGGCGCGGCTGAAGGGGACCGACCTCGTCGGGAGGGAGGCCGTGGCCCCGGGGATCAACCGCGCGATCCCCGTCCTGCCCGGAACGTTCATCGACCCGGAGCGGGGCACGGGGATCGTCACGAGCGTGCCCTCGGACGCCCCCGACGATTACGTGGCCCTGAGGGACCTCCAGGCAGACGAGGCCCTCCTGGCCCGGTTCCGTCTCGATGCCGGGAGGATCCGGTCCATCGTTCCAATCCCGATCATCCGGACCCCGGGGTGGGGTCCCCTCCCCGCGGTCGAGGTCGTCGAGCGCATGGGCATCCGGAATCAGAGGGAACGGGAGAAGCTGGAGGCCGCGAAGGCTGAGGTCTACAAGGCCGGATTCTACCGGGGCGTGATGAACGAGAACTGCGGGCACCTCGCGGGCGTGAGGGTGGAGGTCGCGAAGGACGAGGTCCGCAAGCAGCTCCTGTCGGCTGGGCAGGCGGACACGATGTACGAGCCGAGCGGCGACGTCGTGTGCCGATGCACGACCCGCGCGATCGTGAAGCTGGTCGAGGACCAATGGTTCCTTGCCTACGGGGACCCGGCCTGGAAGGCGAAGGCCCACGACGGCCTCGCGCGCATGGCCCTCTACCCGGAAGGGATCCGGAAGCAGTTCGAATATGTCATCGACTGGCTCCGGGACTGGCCGTGCGCCCACCACCGAGGCCTCGGGACGAAGCTGCCCTGGGACGAGGACTGGGTCATCGAGTCCCTCTCCGACTCGACCGTGTACATGGCGTACTACACGATCGCCCACTTCCTGCAAGGGGGCCGGCTTCAGAGCACGGTGCCCTGGGCGGCCCGGCTCGACGACAGCTTCTTCGATTACGTCTTCCTCGGCCGCGGCGACCCGGGCGAGACCGCCGCGCGCCTGGGGGTCGGGCGGGAGATCGTCGAGGCCCTGCGGGGGGAGTTCTCGTACTGGTATCCCTTCGACCTGCGCAATACGGGGAAGGACCTCGTGCAGAATCACATGACCTTCTGCCTGTTCAACCACGTCGCCCTCTTCCCTCCGGAGCACTGGCCGCGGGGCTTCGGAGTCAACGGCCACGTCCAGATGTCCGGGCGGAAGATGTCGAAGTCGCGAGGGAACGTCTGGTACCTCCGCCAGGCCGTGAAGGCGTGGGGGGCCGACGTGATCCGGATGGCCGTCGCCCACGCGGGGGACGGCCAGGACGACCCGAACATCGACTTCGCGTTCGCGGAGTCCGCGCAGGATCGCCTCCGGGAATGGCTCCGCTTCGCGGCCCGCCCCCATCCGACCCGGAAGGATCGCCGATCCATGGACGGGTGGTTCCTCTCGACCTTGAATCGTTCCGTGCGGGCCGCGCGGGAGGCGATGGAGGGGATGAACTACAAGACGGCCCTGCGTGTCGGATACTTCGATCTCCAGAGCGCGTGGTCGTGGTACGTTCGGCGGTCTGGCGGACGCCCGAACGGCGAGGTCCTCGATCGGTTCATCGACACGCAGACCCGGCTTCTGGCGCCCTTCGCCCCGCACGTGTGCGAAGAGATCTGGGCGCGCCGCAAAGGGACGGGGTTCGTGTCGAACGCGGCGTATCCCGTCCCCGTCGAGTCCGAGGTCGATGTTGGCGCGGAAGCGGGGGAAGCGCTCCTCCAGCGGACCCTCGCGGACGTTCGGGAGATCCTGAAGGTGACGGGGTTGAAGCCGGAGCGGATTGCCCTGTACACCGCGCCGGACTGGAAGGTCCGCATGCGACTCGCGGCGAGGGAGATGGCCCGTTCGGGTGGGGTCGCGATGCATCGGCTCATGGAGACGAGCCTCGGCGTTCCGGGGATGCGGGAGCGGGCCAAGGAGGCCGCGGCCTACGCGAAGAGGCTCCTCGAGGAATTCCGCCATGTGAGGCCCGAGGATCTCCCGGGAGCCTCGGAAGGCCAGGAGTTCGATCGTTTCTCTGAGAATGCGTCCTTCCTCCGAGGTGAGCTGGGAATCCGTGTGGACGTGTTCCGCGCGGACGATCCGGCCCGCTGGGATCCTGCGGGTCGGGCGGAGCACGCGGTCCCAGGTCGTCCGGCCATCTACGTGGAGTGATGTCTCGTGCGGATCGCTCGACCGAAGCCTCCGGAGACCTCTTTCCGCCGGAAGCGGGCGCCTCCCCCGCAGGCCACGCGGTTCCTCCTGGCTTCCCTCGCCACGGGACTCATCTTCGTCGCGCTCCTCGCGGTCGTGTTCGTTCCCCGAGGCCTCGATTTCGGGAACCAGATTCCGACGGTCCTCGTGGAACTCCGGATCGCGACCGAGGGGGGCGTGCGGATTCTCGTGAACGCGACGACCGCCGTGTACAGTCTATCCGAATACGGCGCCATCCTCACGCGGGACAACGAGACGATCGCCTCTCTCGGACCCGGGCTCGCGGGAGGCTCCGTGGCCCTCGCCTTCGTCGATTACGATGCGGACGGGAGGTTGGATCCCGGCGACTCGTTCCCCTTGTCCGCATCCATCCCGGGTTCCTATCGGTTCGAGATTTTCTTCCGATTGGATCGGCGAGTCGGGTTCCTCGCATGGGATGGAGCCCTCGGCTGAGCCTCGTCTCCGGAACCTTTAACTAAGGGCCATCGTTAGCACGCGGCGCGGGCCTGTAGCTTAGCTAGGTAGAGCGATCGGCTCTTATCGGTGCGCCCAGCGGCGTCCCGGGAGGGACCGATAGGTCAAGGGTTCGAATCCCTTCAGGCCCGTACCAAGCGGTCCCGGATGGTCTCCATGGCACGAAACGTGTACTTCGTCGGCACGGCGGGCGCCGGCAAGTCCACGATGGTGCACGCGTTCCAACTCTGGATGAACACCCAGGGGCTCGACGTGGTCACGCTGAACCTCGATCCGGGAGCGGAAGCCCTCCCGTACAACCCGGACATCGACGTGAGGGACTGGGTCCGGATCTCGGAGATCATGGAGGACCAGGGGCTCGGACCCAACGGGGCGCAGGTCGCCGCTGCGGATCTCATCGCCCTCCATGCGAGGGAGGTCGCAGAGGTCCTCGAGGGCTTCGAGACGAAGTACGTCCTCGTCGACACGCCGGGCCAGGTGGAGCTCTTCACCTTCAGGGAGTCGAGTCCCGTGATCATCGACGCGCTCGGCCGGGAGGACTCGGTCCTCGTCTATCTGAACGACCCCCTCCTGGTGAGGCACGCGTCCGGATTCGTCTCCTCGATTCTGCTCAGTGCGACGACCCAGTTCAGGCACAGTCTCCCCTTCGTGAACCTCCTGAGCAAGTCGGACGTGCTTCCCGAATCGGAGCTCGAACAGGTCGTGAAGTGGTCCTTGGACCCCTTCGCCCTCTACGAGAGCCTGTTCCAGGAAGGCACCACGTCCAAGACCCTTCTCGACGTCGAGTTCCTCAAGGGAATGGAGTCCCTCGGCATCTATCGACGGGTCCTCCCCGTGTCCTCGGAGCTCTTGTTCGGCCTGGAAGAGATCTACTCGCAGGTCCAGCAGATCTTCGAGGGCGGGGAAGATCTGTCCCGAGACTGAGGCGCCCTTTCTACAACAGGAGGCCCTCGAACGCGTTCAGCAGATCCGGATGCCTCGCCTTCAGGAGTGCGAGGATGCTCGCGGACGTGAGGCTGGGGAGCTTCGCCTCGACGACGGCCCGAAGGATTCGGCTGATCGTTTCATCCTCCATCCTGAGCAGGGCCTCCTTGATCAGGTAGTGCCGCGCGAGCTCTTCCTCCAACCGGCCCCTCCATCGACGTTCGTATTCGAGAAGCTGCGCGGTCGTCGTGTCGCCCGCCTCGATGGCCGCGGCGGCGACGTCCCCTGCATGCCTCCCGGAGAGGCAGGCGCTGAGGATTCCTGCTCCCGTGAGGGGGTCGATGAGCCTCGCGGCGTCCCCGACGAGGAGGAGCCCGTCGGCGACGGTTCGCTCCAGAGGCAGGGACACGCTGACACCGCCCGCGATCTCCTCGAGGACCTGCCCGCGGGTCATCCCTGGGAGCCGAGCGACGAACGCGTCGAGGTACCGCTTCGTGTCGGCCCGATGCCTAAGGCGAGCGAGGTTCACACCGATCCCGACGTTCGCGATGTCCTCTCCCTTCCAGAAGATCCACCCGTAGCCCCCGGGGGCAACCCCGCCTAGGTAGAAATCCCCGTACCGGGTGTCGCCCTCGACGCCGACCATCGTGTACTCGAGGCACGCGGCGACGTCCTTCGCGCGCAGGTGGGTCGACAGTCCCGCCCAGCGGCCGACCTGGCTCTCGAACCCGTCCGCGCCGATGACGACGCGCGCCCGGACATCGAACCGTTCCCCCATGTGCTCGCATCGCGCGCCGACGACCCGGTCGCCTTCCTTGAGGAGGCCCACGGCGCTCGTCTTCACGAGAATCGCGGACCCCGCCTTCGCCGCCTCCTTCGCGAGGTGGCGATCGAAGGCTTCGCGATCGACCGTGTATCCTCCTTTCGTGGTGAGCGGGTCCTCGATGACGAGGGCGGTTCCATCCGGTCCGATGACTCGCGAGCCGATCACCTCGTGCGTGACGAACGATGGGTCCGCGGGGATCCCGAGCTCGTCGAGCCATCGTTTCGACACGCCCTCCCCGCAGCGCACGGGCGTCCCGATCTCCTGTCGTTTCTCGATGAGAAGAGTGTCAGCGCCGGCGCGCGCCGAGGAGGCTGCAGCACAACTGCCTCCGGGACCTGCCCCCACGACGAGGACGTCCACGGTCCGGTCCATCGCGTCCGGCCCATCCCGTGTGGGTTCATGAGTCTTTGCTGACCGGTTCGTGATTCCCTGAACGCGCTTCCGCGATCCCCCGCACGTATAGTAAGTGCGACGTACTCAAGCCGTCCACGGCGTCGCCTATCATCGATGCTGGGGCCCCTGGAACGAGAGGTTATCTCCGTCTTGGAGGGCTTTGGTCAGGCCACGACGCGTCAGGTCCACTCCGCGCTGCGGGATCGCGGAAAGATCGTCGCGTACACGACCGTGAGCACGATTCTCACACGGCTGCATGCGAAGGGATGCGTCGATCGCCGCTCCGAGGCGTTCAAAGGCGGGGCGCGGTATGTGTACGAATACAAGGACATCCAGGGTCAGTACATCGACGAACTCCTGGAAGGTCTCATCGTGGCCTTCGGTCCCGAAGGGATCGACCACCTCTCGCGCCGAATCGGGCAGTTGTGCCCTGAGGAGATCGCGCAGATCCGTCGCCGGATCCCGTTGCGGCCGTGAATGGGACTTCCTCTCCGCACGTTGTGTCAACGATATGGGTCGAATCTGTACTTGGTCGTTCGAAGTGCCTACTCGAGAGATTTCGGGTCGAGTGATGCTCCACGGGAGTCCGCGCTTGTGCCCACATGCGCATCACATCGTCATCGGGTCTACGGACGTCGTATACCTATTTATGGGGTCGAGTACATACGTACGGACATGGAGATTGAGACCCGAAAGGTCCAGAAGCTGGGTTACTCAAGCGTGGGCATCTCCCTCCCGAAGAGTTGGGCCGAATCGAACGGCCTTCGCCCCGGGAGCCTCGTGGCGATTGCAGCGGAGGACGACGGGACCCTGCGCGTCAAGGCGGGTCCGCTCGAGGACATCCATGCGGCTTCGGAGGCGACGATCGACGCGGACGAATGGAGCGGCCCAGAATCCCTTACGCGGATCATCACAGGGAACTACATCGTCGGGCGGAACACGATCCGCGTGCGAAGCCGCGAGGAACTCTCCCCCGGTCAGCTCCAGGAGATCCATGACGCCGTGCGCGGGCTGACGGGTCTCACGATCGTGAATCAGGGACCCAAGTTCGTGACGATCGAGAACTTCGCGGAGCCCACGCGATTCCCGATTGATGGTCTCCTCCGGCGCCTCCACTATCTCACCGCACGCATGGAGAAGCTCGCCCTCGGGGTGCTCTCGGGCGAATTCACGGGGAACCTCGAGGAGGTCGGTCGAATGGAATCGGAGGTGGACCGGCTCTACTGGCTCGTCGTGCGGCAACTCCTTCTCGCGGCCCAGAACCGGAGTGTCGCTGGGAAGATCGGGGAGGTCGAACCTCGGCATCTCGTCGGGGATCGTGTCGTCGCCGTCATGCTCGAGAACATCGGGGATCTCTGGGAAGAGGTCGCGGTCGGGACCGTCCCCCTCGTGAAAGCCTCGCGTCGCCTGCCGAAAGAGTTCTCGAAGTCCGTCGCCGCGCTGAAGGGGACCCTGGAACGGGTCATGGACGTCACGATGACGGCGTTCTTCACGTCCGACCTTATGAAGGCGAACGAGGCTCTCGACCTAAACGCGGCTCTGGAGCGGGAGATTCGGACGATCTCCGCGGGGATTCCGGACATCCGTTGCGACCGAAAGGGCGATTTCTGCACGACATGCACGCTCCTTCGATCCGTCCTTCGGCCAATCGAGCATGTCGCGAAGTACTACGGGACGATCGCGCAGCTTACAATCAACCGGTCTCTCGAAGAGAAGCTCGTCGCTGTGAACGTTGGGCCTCCCCCGACGGCTTAGCCGCACGCGCGCGGCCCTGATGCGTAGAGCCCTTCCGGCGTCCTACTTCACGTAGCCCGAGGGGGTTTCGGCGGCCATCGCCTTCCGCGCGAACTTGATGGCCCGGTCGACCGCTTCGCGCGGGGTGCTTACGGGCACGAACAGCTCTCCTTCGACGCCCAGCTTCTCCATGGACCATGTCCGAAGGGCGAAGACCGTCTTTCCGAGATCAAGGGCATGGGCGATCTCGCTGAGGGTCCCGTAGGACCCGTTGATCGCGATGAGGGCGTCCGCGGTCCTCACGATGACGAGGTTCCGAGCCGTGCTCATCGCCGTGGCCACGGGGATGTCGATGTATGGGTTTGCATCGGCCTTGTTCCCGGAGGGCAGGATCCCGAGAGTGAGGCCGTCACCGCGCTTCGCTCCCTTCGCGGCCGCCGCCATGACGCCGTTCAGCCCGCCACAGGCGAGGATCGCGTCTTCGCGAGCAATCAGGAAACCCACCTCCTCCGCGAGGCGGAGCCCCTCCTCGGAAGCTGTTGTGCCTCCTCCGATGACACCGATGATGGGTTTGCGGGACATGGGGAATCCCTTGTGACGCAGGGGCCCCGTATAAGAGTTATCGGAAACGTTCTCAAACCCGAGAACGAGGAGTCGGTAGGAGGCCGCAGACCTCGGTGAGGGATCGGACATGAGGGCACGGACCCGGCGGCTCTCCCGACCTGACGATGATGAGTGCGTGAAGCCCGGCGCGGCGCGCGCCGAGGTAGTCTGCGTCGTAGTCGTCCCCGACATGGAGGCTGCGTTCGGGGATCGCCCCCGCGTGGGCCACGGCCCGCCGGAAGATGCGCGGATCCGGCTTCTCGTGCCCGACCTCCATCGAGAAGGTGACGGTGTCGAAGAACTCCGCGACCCTGCAGCGAGCGAGCACCTCCGGGAGCCGCTCGTCCGCGTTCGAGACGATCCCGAGGGCGTACCCCGCAGCCCGGAGTTCCTTGAGGACGGAGAGGGTCTCGGGGTACGGCCGCCACTGGACCGAGTCGAACGCATCGCGGATCTCGTCGAGGAGGGGGTCCTCGGAGTCGAAGCCGAGGTGTTCCAAGACCCGCGCATTCACGTGGCGGTAGTACTCCACGCGTCGCTCCTGTCCGACGGGACTGATGAGATTCACGAGGCGCTCGGGGGTCCGCAGCAATCGACGGAGGGTCTCGCGGTCGATCGCGTGGCCCCGCCGCGCGAGGGCCCGTCGGAACACCTCCGCGGCGCCGGGTTCCGGCCGGAGGATCGTCCCTCCGACATCGAAGAACACGTGAGTCACATCGCGGAGGGAGTCCTCAAGGGCCACGTACCGTCGCCTCCAGCCCGTAGTGGAAGGGTCCCGAGGCGAACCGTCGGACGACCTCGAAGCCCGACTCTCTCAGCACCCGCTCTGCGTCGCCCTCGCTCAGACGGTGTTCGACGGGAGGCCCTTCATCCTGGTCGATCTTCTTCCAGTCGACGACCGCGAGGGTTCCACCTGCGCGTAGGATGCGTCGACACTCGAGAAGGCTCCCGGCACCGTCGAGCTCGTGGAGCACGCAGGCGAGGAACGCGACGTCGACGGACCCGTCCGGGATGGGAATCCGCGTCTCCAGGGACTGCAGGACCTCGATGGCGGGCTCCGGCGCGGCCGCGAGCTTCCTGCGGAGCTCCTCGAGCATCTCAGGGGCCTGGTCGACCGCGTACACATGGCCTCGCGGTCCCACGCGTCGCGCGGCGGGCCAGGTGAAGAAACCCGTACCGGCCCCGATGTCCGCGACCCGCATCCCTTCCGAAATCCCCGCGGCGGCCACGATGGCCTCGGGGTCGAGGTATGCGCGACGCTCACGGGAATCGAGGTGCGCCCGATGGGCGGGATCGAACTTGTGCCCGCGGTGACCCACGCGTTCGGAATCGCGCACGGTGGCCATAGTCTTGGCGGTTCCCTTTTAGCCCAGGTCATCCATCCTCGGGTTCGGGCGATACGGTTGTCGAAGGATCCGACGCGGGAATACTTCGCCGGGACGGATCGGGATCGGGCTGCCTTCGAGGCAGGGATCAAGCTAGGATCCATCCTCCACCAGTACGTCGGAACGCCGCTCACGGAGGGGACGGCGAGGGACCTCGAACGGACGATCGAGGCCGGGACGCGCGTTCAGCCCCTCGTTGAGGACGTGCGGGTGAGGATCGACCGCAAGCGGCTGCGCGCGCGCGGTCCGTACGGATACGCGAGCCTTTCCGAGGATCTCCTCCACGCGGAGGTGACGGTCCGTGTCGGAAGAACCCGAGCCGTCGGGGTCCTCCGCTACATCAGTGATCTGGACTATCCTCTCATGTACTTGAAGGAGATCGGCGGACCCACGAATCCTTAATAGGGGTCCGCCTCATCGCCGCGGCCCGATGGTGCGCGGTCGCGGTTCCGAGGTCGAGGTCAAGCTCCGGCGGGACCTCGGACTCCTCGAGATCACGATGATCGGGCTCGGCCCGACGATCGGTTCGACGATCTTCCTCCTTGTGGGTCCCGGCTTTGCGATCACGGGTCCCTCGCTCATCCTCGCGTTCATCCTCAACTTCGTCGTGACGATGTTCACCGCCATGGCGTACATGGAGCTGGGTTCTGCGTTCCCGGAGACGGGGGGCGGATATCTCTGGATCCGACGGTCCATGCGAGACCCGTTCGGCTTCCTCGGCGGCTGGCTCTCCTGGTTCGGCCACTGCATCGTGGCCTCGTTCTACATCTTCGGTTTCGGCTACGGCGCGGTCGTGATGATCCGGCTCTACCTGGGGGTCCCGCAGCTCGTCCTCTGGGGTCTCGGGGAGGATCTCCTCATTCGAATCTTCGCCGTCACAGCGGCAGGGATCTTCATCGCCCTCAACTATCGAGGGACGAAGATCACGGGCCGGTCCGAAACCGCGGTGACGTTCACCCTCGTGGGAATCGTCCTCCTCTTCATCGTCGCGGGTTTGATCGGCCTTTTCTCGCGAGGCGCGATCCCTGCGGACCGGTTCGACCCGTTCTTCCTGGGCGACTCCGGGTTTCAGCAGTTCCTGGCCCTCGTGGGAGCCATGGGATTCACGTTCATCGTGTTCGAGGGCTACGAGATCATCGCCCAGACGGGCGAAGAGGTCCGAAACCCGGAGAAGAACATCCCTCGTGCGGTCTTCATTGTCATCGGATTGTCCACGGCCATCTTCGTCCTCGTCGCGTTCACGTCCATCGGCCTTGCCGGAAGCTGCGTGGCCGCCGGACCGGAGGACGCCTGTCTCCTCGTGAGCGGACCCGGGGGCGCGGAGGGGAACGTGAACGGGGTGGCCGCCATCGCCGGGAGTGTCCTCCCCTACGGCCTTCCCATCGTGGTCTTCGGCACGGCCCTCGGGGCCCTCGCGGCCCTCAACTCTCTGGTCTTCTCCTCGAGCCGGGTCGCCTTCGCGATGGGTCGAGACGGCGGGCTGCCGCGCGCCCTCGGGCGCCTCCATCCCCGAAAGAGGACTCCTCACGTGTCCATCGCGGTGAGCGGCGTGCTCATCGTCGTGATGACGCTGACCCTCGACATCAACACGGTCGCGGCGTCCGCGGACATCATGTTCCTCCTTCTCTTCCTCCTCGTGAACTGGGCCGCGATCGTCCTCCGGAGATCCATGCCCGATATCAAGAGGAGCTACATGATGCCCTTCTTCCCCTTCGTGCCGATCATCGGGATCGGAACGAAATTCGTCCTCGCGTTGGCCCTGTGGACGGTCCCGGAGCACGGGGCGAGCGCGTGGCTCATCGCTCTCGGATGGATCGCGATTGGCCTCGGCATTCATGCCCTGCACCAGAAACCGGAGGTCGTGTCCGGCGTCCAGAAGGTCGTAGAGGCGATCCTCCCCGCATCCCGGGCGCGCTACCGGATTCTCCTTCCGGTCGAGAATTTCGAGCGCATGGAGCTCGTGGAGTTCGCCGCCCTCGTCGCCCAGGTCGAGGATGCAGAGCTAACGCTCCTCCATGTCATCGAAGTACCTCCGACCCTCCCGATCGACGCGATCGACCGACTCTACGTGAGCGAAGTACGATGGAACCTGGGTAAGTTGCGACGGCGAGCAGAGGAACTCGGGGCCACGGCGACCGCGCGTGTCGAAGTCAGTCACAAGGTCTTCGAGGCGATCCTCGAGAACATCACGGAGGACGAGACGGACCTCCTCGTCCTCGGATGGAAGGGAGGGTGGCGGAAGGGTCGGATCCTCGGGTCGAACGTGGACCGTTTCGTCCAGGAAGCTCCCTGCGACGTCGTCGTCTTCAAGGGAGCTGGCCTCAAGGAACGGCCCGAGCGGATCCTCGCGATGAACGCGCCCGATTGGCACGTCTCCTACGCGACCGGATATGCGATCCTGATGGCGAAGAAGCACCGCGCGAAAATCACGATCTTCAGCGCGGTCCAGACGGACCGCGAGCTCGAGCAAGAGAGGGCGTACAGTGCGAGGCTCGCGGAGATGTGCCGCACGCATGGCGTCGCCTTCGAGGAGAAGTTCCTGAAGACGAAGAACATCGTCGACGCGGTCACCGCCGAGGCGGCGTCGTACGACCTTCTCGTCCTCGGGGCGAGCTCGGAATGGCGCCTGACGCAATTCGCCTTCGGCCCCATGCAGGACCAGATCGCCCGGAAGACGTCGACGCCGACCCTCATGGTCCGGAAGGTCCGCCGGCAGGAACCGCGGCACCCGCCCGTGATGCCCTCCGTACCCGCGGAGCCCGCGAACCAGAGAGCCGCGTGACGACGGCTCAGAGAGGATCCGCCGGTCCGCGAAGTAAGGGGCCTTTTATAGCGCATCGCGCATCCCGGATGCCCGGAGTTGTGGTATGGGGGCGGCCCTGAAAATCGGGATCACGGGGCTCCCGGGTGCTGGGAAGACGTACGCCCTCCTCAAGGTCATCGAGATGCTGGAGTCCGACGGCCAGAAGGTCGGCGGCATGATCACAGAGCCCATCGTGAAGCGGAATCGCCGCGAGGGGTTCTACGTGATGGACTGGGCGACGAAGGAGAAGCGCGTGTTCGCCTCGCGGGAGATCGAGTCGAAGACGATGGTCGGCCGGTACGGCGTCGACATCAGCGCCCTCGAAGAGGTCGGCGTGAACGCCCTCCGTCACGCGACGGAGAACTCCGACGTGATCGTGATCGACGAGGTCGGGAAGATGGAGGTCGAATCCCCGAACTTCGTCCAGGCGGTGAAGGACGCCCTCGACGCGGACAAGCCCCTGATCCTCACGCTCCACAAGAAGTCCCGGAACCCCCTCCTGCAGGACATCCGGCGGAGGGACGACGTGAGGATCCTCGAGGTCACCCAGGTGAACCGGAACCTCCTTCCGTACAAGATCCTGAAGCTGATGAAGGGCGAGGTCCTCTGAGCCGAAGGGCCTATCCGTCGCCCCGACGTTCCCGCGGCCTGTGCCCCTACCGTTCCCGACCGCAGAGATTCGTGAAGGCCGCGCCACGCTTCTCGTCCCGGACATCCCCCGCAGGAAGGGGCCCATCACCACGGGACCCCTGCCGTTCTACAACCCGACGATGGTCCTTAACCGCGACATCAGCGCGATGGTCTTGGCTCGATGGCCCTCTCCCCTGCGGACGACGCTCGACGGCCTTGCCGCGAGCGGCGCTTGGGGGATCCGGATGGCGCTCGAGGCCCGCGCAGGGGGCCTCGTCCTCAACGACCGGTCCGCGGCTGCGTCCGCGCTCGCCCGGGAGAACGCAGGGCGGAACGGCGTCCCGGCGGAAGTCCGCACGGGAGATCTCCGGGACCTCCTCGCCGCGCGCTCCTTCGATTTCGTCGACGTGGATCCGTTCGGACCTCCGACCCCGTTCCTCGATACCGTCTTCGCCTCTCCCGCGACGAATTTCGGGCTCGGCGTGACCGCGACGGACGTGGCGCCTCTCGCGGGCACGTATCCGGACGCATGCGTTCGTCGATACGCCGCCCGACCGCTCCGTTGCGCCCAGGGGCACGAGATCGGCCTCCGGATCCTCCTCGGCTACTGCGCGCGAATCGCGCAATCCCATGGGAAGGAGGTCCACCCCCTTCTGACGATGTCCGCCGAGCACTTCCTGCGGCTATTCCTCGTCGTGCGCGTTGCGGAACGTCAGGGCCCACCGCCGATCGGGTGCTACGTCCAACGGGCCGACGGGTCCTACGGAGCGGCCACGGCGGACGATTCCTGCGGGGTCGGTCCCCTCTGGACGGCCTCGATCGCGGACCCGGAGTTCGTGGGGCGACTGAGTCCGTCCGATGTCACGGGCCCGAAGGCCTCCCTCCTCCTCGATCTCCTGAAGGGCGAGGCCGGTTTCGGGCCGTTCTTCGTGTCCACGGACGAGCTCGCGCGGCGCCTTCGGGCATCCCCGCCACGAATCGGCCGCTTTGTCGAGGCCCTGCGCTCCACAGGATTCCAGGCGGTGCGGACCCATTTCGATCCGCGGGGCGTGAAGACGGACGCGCCCGCCGAGGAGGTCCTGCGCATCTTCCGCGGTACCGCGCCTACTGGACCCACGGATGGTTGAGGGCCTTCCAGCTGAAGCCCAAGGACGCCTCACTCGCGGTGGCATAGTGGTACAGGGCGATCACGAGTATGCCATGGACGACGGACCAGAGGGAAAGGAGGAGGAGCCAGTAGAGGACCGCGAGGGCCGCCATCCCACTGTCGCCTAGGACGCCAAGCAGGAACGGCACGAATCCTAAGAGGAAGAGGAGGAGGAACACGATGCCGGTCCCGAGTACGCCGCCCACGTCGTGACCCCACATCTGTCGAAGGAGCTCCCGGCTCCGGCTGAACGCCTTGACGGGCCCGAGACCCTCCAGGACGATGGCGGGGACCACGAAGATCGTGGCGATGGGCCACGTGTACCCGAGGATCCTCGCGACGAGTCGGCTCCCACCGTCGTACCGGAGGGAGGCGAAGCGGGCGAGGAGGCCGACCGTCGATGCGACGAGGGACCAGAGGAGGATTCGCATCACGCGGCGGCTCGCCGACTGGATGCCCTCCGACACCGTCGGGCGCCGCCCATCGATCCGGGCCGCCGCGGACGCGACGATGGCGGCCAGGACGTATGTCGACAGGAAATACGTGGCGAGGTACGCGACGAAGAGCTCCTGGTAGAGGAATCCGCTGTGCGGGGATGCCGGCGGGAATCCGAGGACCCAGAGGCTCACCGCGACGAGGAGCCATACGAACCCCACGAAGACGAGGGCCAGGAGAGGGAGGACCATCAGATGCGGATCCCTCGCGAGCACGCGGAGACTGATCCCCGTGAGGTGGAGGCCGCGAAGGAGATGGCCCCGGATCCCGCTCTCGTGCGTCCAGCGCGGCGCTTCGCGTCGGGCGAAGCGACGTTCCGCCGAGTGCATCCGACGTCTCGATGAAAGGTCGCCATCATAAGCTTATTGTCACAGCGGGCGAGGTCAGGATTCTTCGTCGATCCGCCGTTGGCGGCCCGCGTACGTTGCAGTCACGAGGCGCGAGATGGTCTCCGCCTTCGCCTCGCCGATCCTCGGGACGCGCAGCAGCTCCTCTTTCGATGCGTTGAAGACCGCGCGCACGGACCCGAACCCCTCCAGGAGGCTCTGCGCGAGGGTCTCGCCCACGTTCGGGAGGCCTTCCACGAGGAACCGCTGGCGCTCCTCGAGGCTCATCTCCTTCGGTTTGTGCCGCAGGCCGTACGCCGCGGCCTCCGCGTCCTGGCGTCTCCAGATGACCTTGAGCAGGATCGCGGTCTGGTCCTTGTCCGCGGTCGTGAGCACGGGGACGCGCTCGGAGACCTCGAGGGCCACGAGGGCCCCGAAGATCGCCTGCGGATGGCGGAACGTCGAGATCTCCGCGAGGTCCCCCTCCAAGAGGAGGAGAGGCTGCGGGTAGGCCTCGCGCAGGCGCCGGACCTGCTCGAAGAGCCTCTTGCGGACCATGGAGCCGAAGAAGTCGGCGAGGCTCTTCCGCTCGATTCCAATCGGACCGACGATGTAGTCTCCCGGGGCGATCCTCCTCCGCTCGACATCGACCTCAAGGTCCAGGAGACGTTCGTAGAGGTCCTCCGGCTCGTTCGCGTCCATGATGAGGGCCGCGGGCACGCGCCCGAGGAACGTCCGCGTGCGCGTAAACGTTCCGGTACGCACCGCGGAAGGAGTCCACGGAATCTCATCAGCGTTAGGCTGATAACCCGCGCACAGCCTTTTGAGGGACCTCCGTCTCCCGGGCCCGGCATGGTCCGGCGCGAAACGGCAAAGGTGCTCTTCGCGACGATGGCGGGCACCCTGGACACGACGGCTCTCCTCCCCGTGATCGCGTTCTACGCGCAGTTCCGCGGGGCGGATGTCTTCTGGACGGGCGTGATCGTCGGCCTGTATTCTGCGGTCCACGCGCCCGCGAACCTTTTGTTCGGGCGGCTCGTGGATCGTCGCGGGCGCCGGCTCCCCCTGACCCTGGGTCTCCTCTGGGATGCGGCGAGCCTCGTCCTCTACACGTTCGCGGCGACGCCCCTCCTGCTCGGCCTCGCGCGCGTGAGCCACGGGCTCGGAGGCGGCCTCATCGGGCCGAGCACGATGTCCCTCGCCTCGGATTCAGCGGCACCCGCGAGGAAGGGGCGCGCGATGGCCCTCTACGGAATCTCGATCGCGACCGCGGTCGTGATCGGCACGGGCATCGCCACGCCCATCCACACCCGCTTCGGATACGACGCCCTGTTCTTCCTCCTCGCGGCCGTCCTGGCCGTCGCCGCAGTGGTGTCCCTCACGATCCGGGAGCCCGCGCCCCGCGGATCTTCGGCT
>Ga0154851_125_pt1 | contig 15343 bp, 15 predicted proteins | sample Rifle2008BG16ft_FD_105579 | JGI IMG/M metagenome (GOLD analysis project Ga0154851, IMG submission 105579) | Euryarchaeota archaeon RBG_16_68_13
CCGAACGGCGCGGGGAAGAGCACCCTGTTCAAGTGCCTCATCGGGCAGCTCCGCGTGGACCAGGGTCGCCTGCGGCTCCTCGGCGAGGACCCCTGGAACAACGTCGGGCTGAAGCGGCGCATCGGCTACTGCCCGGAGTCGAACCAGCTCTACGGCTGGCTCACCGCGGAGCGGTTCGTCGCGACCCTCCTCCGGCTGCATGGCATGGGGCCCTCGGACGCCTTGAAGGCCGCACGCGGGGGCCTCGAGACCGTCGGCCTGACGGCCGCGAAGGACCGCAAGCTGTCGACGTTCAGCCGCGGCATGCGGCAGAGAGTGAAGCTCGCCCAGGCCCTCGCCCACGGTCCGGAGATCCTCGTCCTCGACGAGCCCCTGTCCGGCGCAGACCCGGTCGCCCGCGTGCACATCCTCGAGACGATCGCGAAGTTCGCGCGGGACGGCGGGCACGTGCTCATGTCGACCCACGTCCTGTACGAGGTCGAGCGGCTCACGAAGAACATCGTCCTCATCCACAATGGGAAGGCGATCGCCTCCGGGGACGTGCAGGCGATCCGCCGCCTCATCGACACCCACCCCCACGCGGTCCGGATCGCGACGCCGGCGCCCCGGGAGGTCGCGCAGGCCCTCGCGGGCCTCGACCACGTTGCCTCGATCGAATTCCCGACCCCGGAGGAGGTCCTCGTCCGCACGCGGAAGCCGGACGCCTTCTATCGCGACCTCCCGTCCATTGTCGTGGAACGGAACCTCGACGTCCGCGGCCTCGAGAGTCCAGACGACAGCCTCGAGGCCGTCTTCCGGTACCTCGTGGGGTGAGCCGATGGACATCCGCGCCGAATTCCGAAGGGCGGGCGTCGTGTTCTCCCTCACGCTGGGATACCTCCTCACGACCCGCCGCGGGATCGCGACCGCGCTCCTCGCCGCCCTGCCCATCATCCTGGCGGCCTCCCTCGCGATCGGGCGCGTCGCGACGTTCGACATCCTCCTGTTCCAGACCCTCATGGTGCCGCTGTTCCTCCAGGTCGTCCTCGTGTTCGTGACCCTCGTCCTCGCGACGGCCCTCATCCGGGAGGAGATCGAGGACACCACGATCCACTACCTCCTCACCCGGCCCGTGTCGAAGCCCGCGATCGCGCTGTACAAGTACGCCGGGTACTTCGTCGCGATGCTCGTCCTCCTCGTCCCGCCGATCAGCCTCGCGTACGTGGTCACGCAGGGGTATGCGCGGGACGCCCTCGCCGCAGACCTGGACGTCCTCACGGGGTTTCTCGCGGCGACGGTCCTCGGCGGGGCCGCGTACGGCGCCCTGTTCACGTTCCTCTCCGTCCTCCTCCGGAAGCCGCTCCCCGTGGGCCTCCTCTTCGGTTTCGTGTGGGAGTCGATCGTCGGATCGATCCCCGGGGACGTCCCGAAGCTCAGCATCATCCACTACCTGAAGTCGATTCTCAAGGACACGATCGCCGTCGGCCCGCTCTCGAGCTACCCCTCGAACATCTCCGCAGGGGTGGCCGCCATCGTCCTCGTCGCCTTCACCGTCGCGATGCTCGTCGCCGCGATGGTGGTGTTCCAGCGATCGGAGTTCAAGCAGAAGGTCTAGGCTCGGACCTACCGCGGCCTCCCGGCAGGGTGGGCCCGTCGATGACCCTCACGGCGGTCCTCTCCATCGCCCGACGGCTCGTTTCCACGTGTGTCCAACAACGCTTTAATACCACTATTACGTTCGCGATAGTAATCTTAGAGGCGGTCGGACGGAGCGAGGAGGGGACGGCAAGTCGGCAGCGCTGTGGCTCGGGATCCTCGGGGTGTGGGGCGTCGCCTCTGCCGTCCTCGCGTGGCGCTTCCTCCCGTACCTGACCCTGTCCCCGCTGTACGTGGTCCTCGTCGCATGCCTCTCCTTCTTCCTTCTCGCAGGGGTCTTCAATGTCAGCGTGAACGTCGTCTCCCACTTCTTGAAGGATAACACTCGGGTCGGGGAGGGACCGGGGACGCCCGCCGTGGCGGTCTTGTACTGCACGTACAACGATTTCGACCGGGGGGCGGCGAGCAGCGCGCTCCGGCTCACCTATCCGCATCTTTCAGTCTGGATCCTAGACGACTCAATGGATCCGGGGTCACGCCGCGACGTGGACGCGTTCGCCGAGGAGGCGTCTGAGCACGGTCGTCCCGTCCGGATCGTCCGGAGGAGCGACCGCAAGGGTTTCAAGGCGGGAGCGATCAACCACGTCCTTCGACTCCTCCCGCCCGAGGTCCGATACGTCGCCATCGTCGACGCGGACGAGGTCCTGGCGCCCGATTTCGTCGAGGGATGCCTCCGGCACTTCACCCGTGCGGACGTCGGCTTCGTCCAGGCGAACCACCGCTGCACGAACGGGTCCGCGAGCTGGTTCACGCGGTACATGGGCGTGGGCGTGGACCTCCACTGGCGGCACTACCAGCGGTACCGCAACCGGTACGGAACGGTGAACATGCTCGGCCACGGGGCCCTCGTGCGACGGGACGTCCTCGAGCGGACGGGCGGGTTCCCGGAGGTGGCGTGCGAGGACATCGCCTTCACCGTCGCCGCCCGGATCGCCGGCTATCGCGGGGCCTTCGCCCCGGACATCGTCTGCGGGGAGAGTTTCCCGGAGGACTTCGCGGCGATGCGGAGGCGCCACCTGCGGTGGTCCTGGGCCACGGTCGAGTTCCTGCGACGGTTCGCTCTCCCGCTCGGCCGGAGCCGCGCGCGATGGTACGAGAAGATGGACCTCTTGCTCCCCTCCGTGAGCCTCCCGGGGGTCTTCGTCCTCCTCGCGTTCCTGGCCATCGTCCATGGACTCCAGTGGGCGGGCTGGGGCCTTCCGGTCTTCGACGACCCGGTCGTGATGGGCCTCGGGTTGTTCGCGAGTTTCGCTCCTCTGACGATGTTCGTGGACCTCTGGCGCCGGCCCGTCTTCGCTCTGAAAGCCGTCGTCCTCAACACGGTCGCATACCTCGGACTGGTCCCGGTTTCCGTCCACGGTCTCCTCCTTGGCGTCGCCCGTCCTGCCGAGTTCCTCGTGACGCCGAAGGGTGCCCGAGGTCCGCTGTGCGTCTGCAAGGCGGCTTTTGACACGCGACTGGAGATCGCCTTCGGGATGACGCTCCTCGGCCTCGGGGTGGCGACCCTCGGGCCCTGGGGTTTGGTGTCCCCGATTGCCGTCGTGGCGCTGCTCGCGCCCCTGCTGATGGTGGTCTCCCGACGGTCCTTGCCAGCCACCTGATCCCGCACGCGTTGCGACTCGGTCAAGGATACTACGGGATGGGGTCCGGCTTGTGAACATGGGGTCCTTCCTTCGGAAGCAGCAGAAGGCGTCCTTCCGTGAGGCGATTGAGGTCCGGCGCGAAGCCACCGGATCGGAGGAGAACCTTGCCCTGCATATCCATCGTCATCGTTTCGGTGATGTCGCTTTGGCGCGATTGTCTCTGATTCCCTCGTGCTAGCCCGAGCGTGGTCGGTCGTACCAGCGACACGCGAGGGATGTTTTCACTGTTGGCATGTCATACCAAAGCTAATATATCTGTGTAGCCGTCTAGATCAAAGGCTGATCTTGATCCAGTGCCGAAGCGGAAAGACCTGCTCGGTTGGATCCGGCTCATCGAACGAAGAAGCCCTCGCGGATGGAGCATCATAATCATGCCTCATGAAATCCGAGTGGACAACTTCCATGGTCCCCTTCACATCCTCCCGCCAGGAGAACAGCACCAACCAGAAATGATCGCAGAGAGATCCATGGGATCGGTCCGGGACATTATTCGCCGTCACGTGCAGAGGCAGCAGACCGTCGTCTTCGAGGAATTGCTGGGGGAACCCCGATGATGATCCGCGTTCAGCAGGTGACCTCTGTCGCGGACTTCCTAGAGACTGTCAAGCGGCGCCACGGCGGCGCTGAGGAGTTCCGCGACTACGTCCGGAATCATCCTCGAGATGTTGCTGCGAAGCTAGACCTTGAAGACTTTGAGTTCTACCTCGCGCATCCCGAGCTGCAGCACGAGAAGATGGAACGCGCGGTTTCGCTGATTCCTGTTACGAACGAGGCACTCTCCATATTCACCAAGCAGCGCCTCGCAATGCTCGAGACCCTCAAAGATCGACGATTCGATTCCATCCGCAAACTGGCTGACTATCTCGGCCGGGACGTTCACAACGTCTACGAAGACCTGAAGCTCTTCCGGAAACTTGGGATCGTCGAGTTTGAGCGCGGACCGCGCAACAGCCGTATCCCGCGCTTGGTTGGGGACTCGATTAGCGTCATTCCCGGCGGGACCACATACCGTCTGCTCGAGGCCTGAGGAGCGCTCCTGGCACGGCACAGGCGGCAGTGGTCGCAATCTGAACGGGTCATGAGTTCACACAGGGAGGTTGACCAGGCTCTCCGAACGCATTCGTCCCGGCGAGGAGACCCGACAGCGCTCACGCTGGCACTCGAAGGAAATGGAAAAGGAATGGCGGCCCTCCGGCCTACAGGCCGAAGAGCGCGCCGAGACCCGCAGCGGCCTCTTCCTCGGAGACCTTCTCCTCTTCCTTCTTCTCCTCTTTCTTCTTCTCGTCCTTCTTCTCGGCTGCAGGTGCGGCTGCCGGCGCTGCGGCGGCGGGCATCGCGACGGCCGTCTTCAGGGCCTCGTCGATGTTCACGCCTTCGAGCGCGGCGGTCAGGGCCTTCACGCGGGTCTCGTCGACCTTCACGCCGGCGGCGGTGAGGACCTTCTTCAGGCTCTCCTCCGTCACCTTGTGGCCGGCCGCGTGCAGGACCAGCGCCCCGTACACATACTCCATCCGTTTTCACCTCCCGTTGCGTTCATCTTCCGAATAGCGCGCCCAGCCCCGCGGCGGCGTCCTCCTCGGACGCCTCCTTCTTCTCTTCCTTTTTCTCCTCCGTCTTGCTCCCTGCCGGAGGCGGCGCGGGGCCGGAAGCGCCGCTCACCTTGGACCGGAGATCGTCATCGAGGGCTCCCGGAGCCCGGCTCGCAAGGGCGAGCATCTGGGCTTGGGCCTTCGCGAACAGGAACCGGACCGAATCCTTCGTCGGGAAACCCGACTCGACGGCGAGAGAGAGGCCATCCCTCTGGGCGAGGCCCAGCAGGGAGCGGATCGTCGCCTTCGACGGGTATGCGACGAACATCGCGAGGTTGAACGCCCTGCGGCTCGCGTCGAGGATCTGCGCCCGGACGACCGTGTCGTCCACGGCGAGGGCGTCCCGGCGGAACACGGTCCCGTCCTCATAGGCCCCCCGAAGGTCGAGTCCGACGATGAGGGGGAAGATCTCGAGGCGGGCGAGCACGTGCGCGACATCCCGCGGAATCCGGTCGCCCGCCTTCACGAGGAGCTTGTCCTTCTTGATTACGACCTTCCCGCGGTCGATCGCGGCCGGGATGCCGGCCTTCTGGAGGTCCCCGACGACGGGCCCGGGCTTGAACGGCGTCTCTCCCTCGCGGACCCACAGGTCCTCCGGGGCCACCTCCCCGCCGCGGGCCGGGGCCTTCGTCTTCGTCGCCTCGAGCTCCTTGAACAGCTTGAACGGATTGAGGTCCGCCGTGACCACGGCGGTCTGACCTTCGACGGACGACGCGAGGGCCTCCAGGTGGGGCTTCTTGTCCGCCGCGGCCTTCAGGGCGAGCCGGAGCAGGTTGTTCTTCGAGACGGTGATCGTCGCGCGCCCGCGCAGCCTCTGCCGTATCGCCTGGAACTGGGGCGCAGGGATGCCCTGGATGCTTGCGATCCCGACGACCTGGCTCTCCCGGAAGCGCTTCGCGAGGTCATCGACGAGCTCCTTCTTGTAGGGGGCCACGTGCGCCATCGTCGTCACCTCACAGATGCCTCACGGCGGGTCCCATCGTCGTCTTCACGTACGTGGACTGGATGTTGAAGCGGCCTCTCTCGAGCTTCCCGGTCACCCTCCGAAGGAGGAAGTCGAGGTTCTCCGCGAGGTCCTCGGGGGTCATGTCCCGGGTGCCGATCGCCGCGTGGAACGTGCGCCGGTCCTTGCTCCGGACCCGGACCGTGTTCCGCATGTTGTTGATGAGGCCCGTCGGGTCCGCCGTCGGCGGGATGGGGCGGGGCATCTTCCCCCGCGGGCCCAGGACGATGCCGAGCCTCTTCCCGATCACGGGCATGAGGGGGGCCTCCGCGACGAAGAAGTCGAACGCCTGGGCGAGATTCCGGGCCTTCGCCTTGTCCCCTGCGTACTCCTCGATCTCCTGGGGCTGGATGACCTGGTCCGCGACGGCCCTCGCCTTCAGCGCGAGCTCCCCGGATGCGAACACGCACACACGGACGGCCTTCCCTCGACCCCTGGGGAGGATCACCTCGTCGTCGATCCGGTTCTTGGGAACGGAAAGGTCCACTTCCCTCAGGTTGATCGCGACTTCGACGGTCTCCTTGAAGGCGCGAGGCTTCGCGGCCTCCAAGACCTTCTTGACCGTCTCGATGGAACGCTTCTCCGCCAGAGGGATCGCCTCCTGCAGTGCTCTCGGCCCGATGGGACCTCCTGCAAGGGAGGCCGACGAAAGAGGGGGTCCTACATAAGTCTTGCGGGCTTCGCGTGACGCGAGGCGGCGAAGGGAGTCTCCCGACACGCTCGATGTCCACGGCATTATCATCTCTCCGATGATAACCGATGGAATCCTTTTTTTGCCACCGTGCATTCCGGGGCCACGTGAAGGCGGAGGAGGCAACGCGGGCCCTCGAGGCCCTCGGCCTCACGGGCAAGGAAGCGTCCGCGTACACGGTCCTTCTGAGAGCGGGCGTGTCGACGGCCCAGGAGGTGAGCAGGACCCTCGGCGTCCAGTACCCGGCCGTCTATCGGATCCTGCAATCCCTCCAATCGAAGGGGTGGATCGAGGTCTCCCGGGAACGCCCGAACCGGTACCGGGCGAGAGCCCCCGGGATCGTCTCGGAGGAAGCCCGTCAGTCGCGGATGGATGACCTCGCGGCCGCCGCGGAGGTCGCCGCAAGGCTCGAAGACCTCGCTGGCTCGAAGGCACGGGAGTCGGACACGGATCTCTGGATCTACAAGGGGATCGACAGCATCGGCCGGAAGCTCCGCGAGGTCGTCCTCACGAGCCGCAGGGAGGTCCTCTGCGTCAGCCCCTTCCCGATCTGCGAGGAGGTCCTCCGCCTCGTGTTCGACGCCGTCGGCCGCAGCCGGAGGCCCGTGCGGATCGTCATGAACGAGGCGAACCGCGCGGAGGCCGCGACCCTCGCATCCCTCCTCGGCCCCACGGCGAAGGTCCAATTCCGCTTCCCCGCACGGCCCTTGCCGCGGACCCGGATCGCCCACACGTTTGTGTTCCCGACGGATCAGGAGGTCTTCATCCTCAACAGCTTCTACCGCGACGACCGGTTCATCGCGGACAAGCTGCAGGGGCTCTGGGTCGGGGACATGGATTTCGTGAGGATCCAGCTCGAGGCGACGCTCCAGGACCTCGAAGAGACCCATCCGCCACGGAGAGCCGCCAGGGCCGCGTGAGGCCCATTCACCTGGCGAGCTGCTTGTCGTACTTCCCCGCGCGGATCTCCTTCGACGTCTCCTTCGCGGGTTTCCCGTCGACCGTCACGCCCATGGAGACGCACGTCCCGACGACCTCGAGGACCCGGGCCCGGAGGCCCTTCCCCTGCATTGCCTCCGCCTTCATGTTCGCGATCTTGATCGCCGCGGTCAGGGAGAGATTCCCAATCCGCGTCTTCCCCGCGTCCCCGGACCCCTTCTCTGCGCGGAGTTCCTTGAGCACGAGGGCCGAGGTCGGCGGCGTGCCCACCTCGATCGTGTAGGCCTTCGTCTTCGGGTCGATGAGCAGAGTGACGGGGACCTTCATCCCCTCGAAGCTCTTGGTCTTCTCGTTGATGGCCTTGAGGACCTCCACGATGTTCACGCCCAGCGGGCCAAGGGCAGGGCCAAGGGGCGGCCCCGGCGTCGCCTTCCCCCCGTCAACGAGGACCTCAAGTTTTTCGGCCATGGATGCGACCTCGGTGGCCGGGCCTCACCGTGCGGCCTGGCATAAACGTTTCGTTCCGCACGACCTCCCCCGGACAATCGTTATCTCGGGCCCGGCCCATGACCCGTGCATGACCCTGACCGTCCCGCCGCGCCTGGGAGCGATCGCCGGCCTCGCGGGGATCGGTACGTGGACGGCCCTGTACCTGACCGCGGTGGCCCTGTACCCCGGGTACAGCGTCGTGGACAACTTCCTGAGCGACCTCGGGCACCCCGACGCCCCAGGGAACTGGGCCTTCAACGCTGCGTGCATCCTCGGAGGGATCCTGTTCCTCCCCTTCGGCCTCGCGATCGGGTCCGTTCTCGGGGGCCGCCTCGGGCAGGCGGGAGGGCTCCTGCTCGCGCTCGCCGGGATTGCGCTCGTCCTCGTCGGGGTGTTCCCCGAGGAGTCGCCGAACAACCTGCACTTCCTCGTGTCCCTCTCGTTCTTCCTGCTCCTGACGGCGGCGGCTGCGACCCTGGCCCTGCCCCTCCACAACTCGAGAGACTTCGGTCCCCTCGTGGGGATCCTCGCAGGCGTCACCGTCGCAGGGAGCCTCGCGTTCGTCGTCTCCGGGGGGACGAAAATCCTGGAGCACGTCGCGGTGTACGCGGGCCTCGCATGGGCCGCCGCGAGCGCCGTGCGCCTCGCGATGGACCGACCCTAGGAAGGCCTCACCGCTCCTCTTCCTTCTGGAGGACCCGCACGTGGTCCCCTCGGACCGTCACGGGGATCCGGACCATCGCCTCGAACAGCTCGACCGTGATCTCTTCCTTCGTCTCGTCGATCTTCATCACGCGGGCCTTCTCACCCTTGAACGGGCCCGCAACGAGCTCGACGATGTCGCCTTCCATGATCCCGCTCACGATCGGCTTCGGCGCGAGATAGAGGTCGATGTCGGCGAAGGAGATGCCGCGGGAGTCGTCGCGGCCCTTCACGACGCCCCGCGCGCGCCGGATGCTCCGGACGAGCTCCTCGAGCCGGTCCGGGTTCATGGATTCCACGAACACGTAGCCGCGGAGGTTCGCGGGAGCGAGGATCGCGAAGATCCCCATCTCCTTCGCCTTCGCTCGTGCGAAGATTGCGTCCGCGACGGTGCGCTCGTGGCCGATGGAGGACTTCACGGCGATGACGGCCTGCCGGCCGGAGAAGCTAAGGGTCTTCGCGTCGAACGCGGTCGGATCGCCCTTGGAGATCGCGTTCACGACCATGTTGAGACGGTCCCCGTACCGGGCCCCCTTGGGGCACGTCACGTTGATCGTGACCTCCCGCTGACCGTCCGCGATGAGCAGGAACTCCTTCTCCGTGACCTTGCTGAAGGTCACGTCCCAGACCTTCTCCTCGACCCCCCAAACCTTCACGATCCACTCCGGCGGGTCGGGGAGCTCGGAGGCGTAGACGAGGTCGAACCGGAGCGCAATCGTGTCGTCCTCCGTCCCCGTGTTCGTGACGAGGATCTCATACTCCTTCGCCTGGCCCGCCGTGAGGGAGACCTTCTCCTCCGCGAGCTCGATCTTCACCCCGCGCCGGACCGCGGCCGGCGGCTCGGGCCTCGGCTCAGGCTTTGACGGGGTCTTGGGAATGCCGTCGAGGAGTCCCATCGTGGTGACCTCAGGGGCCGAAGAGGGTCCGGAAGAAATCCGGGCCGTAACGCATGAGCCAGTAGATCGCGAAGCCGAGGGCCCCGATCGCGGCGATGCCGATCCCCGTGATGAGGACGATCCTGCTGTATTCATCGGAGGTCGGCTTCCGGGCCATCTTGAGGACCCGGCCGAACTTGCCGCGGCCGAGGCGCTTCGCTCGTTCCTCGATGCGACGTTGGACGTCCCAGCTCTTGTCGACGATCCCGCTCATGGTGGAATGGCCTCAGCGCACGATGTCCACGCCCGACTCGCGACCGCGGAGGTGCTCTCCCGGCCCGAGGATCTGCTTCGACCTGACGCCCGTCAGGATGAGCATGACGCGAAGCTTGTGCTGGATGCCCGGGTCCACGGCCGCGCCCCAGATGATCCTCGCATTCGGGCTGATCCGACCCTGAACGATCTCCGCGACCCTCTCGGCCTCCGAGACGGTCATGTCGTTCCCTCCGGTCACGTTCACGAGGGCCCCGGACGCGGAACTCACGTCCACGTCGATGAGGGGCGAGTTGATCGCGGTCTCGATCGCGTCCTCGGCCCGGTTCTCCGAGTCGCTCTCCCCGAGGCCGATCATCGCGACCCCGCCGCCCTTCATGATCGTCTTGATATCGTTGAAGTCGAGATTCACGAGGCCGGGCTTCGTGATGACCTCCGTGATCCCCTTGATCGCCCGCATGAGGACGTCGTCCGCGACCTTGAACGCGGCGTTGAGGGCGAGACGCGGAACAAGCTCCAAGAGCTTGTCGTTCGGAATTACGACGACCGTGTCCGCGAAGGTCCGGAGCTTCTCGAGCCCGAACTCCGCGTTCTCCGCACGGATGGCCCCCTCGGCCCGGAACGGGAACGTGCAGATGGCGATCGTGAGGGCCCCGGCCTCCTTCGCGAGCTGGGCCACGATGGGGGCGCCGCCCGTGCCGGTCCCGCCGCCGAGTCCGCAGGTGAGGAAGACCATGTCCGAGCCCTGGAGGACGGCCCGCAGCTCATCCGCGGCCTCCCGGGCGGCCTCCTCCCCCACCTGCGGGAGCGCGCCGGCCCCGAGGCCCCGCGTCACCCGCCGCCCGAGCAGGACCTTGTGGGGGGACCGGATTGTCAGAAGGTGCTGCGCGTCCGTGTTGCACGCGTACAGCTCGGCCCCGACGATGCCCGCCTCGACGAGCCGGTCGATCGCGTTGGACCCGCCACCGCCGATGCCGATGATCTTGATGTTCGTCCGCAGGCTCGCGAGGATCCGTTCGAGCTCGGTGTCATCCGTCACCAGGCCCGGACTCAAGGTCGGCGCATCGAGGAGCCGCGGCTCCTCGCCCGCACGGGTGACCACTTCCCTCACGATGGAATCCATGGTACGGCCTCCGGCTGCGGTAGGAACGGGCCAGAGCAGCCGTGGAGGGCACGTAAAGGAGGGGCGTACATAAAGGTTTCCCGCTCCGCACCTCCTTCGTGCGTGCGTTCGCGTGCGGGCGCGCGGATCAGCGAATCACGTCGACTCCGACCCGCGCGCGCTCCTCCGCGGGATCCCTCCGGCCGACGATCTGCTTCGACCGCACTCCGGTCGCGACGAGCATGACCCGCAGGGCGTGCTCGAGGGTCGGGTCCACCGTCGCGCCCCAGATGATCCGCGCGGTCGGCGAGACCTTCTCCTGGACGACCTCCGCGACCCTCTCGGCCTCCGAGATCGTAATGTCGTTCCCGCCGGTCACGTTGATCAATACGCCATGGGCCGTGGACACGTCGACCTCGAGGAGGGGCGAGTTCACAGCCTCCTCAATCGCCTCGATCGCGCGGTTCTCGCCCATCGCCTGGCTCTCGCCGAGGCCGATCATCGCGACCCCGCCGCCCTTCATGATCGTCTTTACGTCGTTGAAGTCGAGGTTTACGAGGCCGGGCTTCGTGATGATCTCCGTGAGGCCCTTGATGGAGCGCATGAGGATCTCATCCGCGAACTTGAACGCGAGATCCAGGGACATCCGCGGCACGAGGTCCAGCAGCTTGTCGTTCGGGATCGTGATGACCGTGTCCGCGGCGTCTCGGAGGCGCTCGAGCCCCCATTCCGCACTCTCCATACGGAGCCGGCCCTCTCCCCGGAAGGGCAGCGTGACGACGGCGATGGTGAGAGCGCCCATCTCCTTCGCGAGGCGAGCGACGTAGCCGCTCCCGCCCGTCCCGGTCCCGCCGCCAAGACCGCACGTGACGAACACGATGTCCGAGCCGTGCAGGACCGCGCGCAACTCCTCTTCCGCCTCCCTCGCGGCCTCCTCGCCGATCTGCGGGAGGGCCCCTGCGCCGAGGCCTTTCGTGACCCGGCGGCCCAGGAGGAGTTTCTTGGGAGCCGTGATGTGCAGGAGGTGCTGCGCGTCCGTGTTGCATGCGTACAGGTCGGCCCCGACGATCCCGGCGTTGTAAATCCGGGCGATCGTGTTCGAGCCACCGCCCCCGATCCCGACGATCTTGATGTTCGTGCGCATCTTGCTGAGCATCTCCTCCAGCTCAGCGTCCACACGTGTATCCTCAAACGCCGGGGCACTGCCCTCCCGGGCGAGCACGTCCTCTAGCATCGTGTTCATGATGTCACCTGCAGAATCTGCGAGTTCATCCCATCCCGCAAGGTGGGCTCGTATCCAGCGGTCGCTATTTAAAAGTGTCTGACGAATGTCCGCCGAATTGACAAACGTCCCGCGCGGGTCGCGACGCTCGCCGGGAACGCGGCCTCATCCCAGGAGGGCCGCTCCCGCGGCTTTGCGGACCGCACGGACGGCCTTCGGCGGGCTCGCGACCATGAACACCCACTCCGTCACCTGCCGCGTCTGGAGCGCGCGACCGAGCGTGCTCACCTTCGAGAACGGCCGGGCCTCGCCCTCGTCGAGGATCGGGACGTCCACGCTCACGATCCTCGGTTCCGAGAGGAGGAGCTCGGGCAGCGGCACGTCGATGATGACCTGCCCGGGTTCGATCCCGGCCCGCCGGGCGAGACGGTCCTCCTCCCGCCGGCGCTCGGCCGGGTCGGAGAAGGCCGAAAGAAGCTCCCGCGTCGCCTCCGGGATCTCGTCCCGCGAGAAGGAGAGGACCCGCTTGTACAACTTCCGATACTTCAGCCGGAGGCCGACCTCCCGCTGGAAGGGCCCCTGGCGACCGAGCCACGCGAGGAGCTCGTGGTCCACCATCTTCTGGATCTCCGCGATGGGCGCCTCGGACCGCTCGACCGCACGGGCGACCATCTGCTCCGCAATCCGGACGGTCTTGTGGAAGTACACGCTCGAGTACATGAGGGCCCGAGCCACGAGCATCCCCTCGAGGGCCGGCAGGCCCTTCCGGTCCAGAGCGAGCTCGCCCCGATGCTGGGTCAGGGTCTGGAGGAGGCGAGGGAAGTCGATCATCCCGTGAGCCGCCCCCGTGTAGTGGGCGTCCCGCATGAGGTAGTCGATCTGGTCCGCGTCCATCGGGCTGTGGATGATCTGCGCGAGGTACCGCGCGGGCTCCTTTCGGCCTCGCGGGGCGAAGAACTCGGAACCCTTCGCGGAGGGTCCGCGGATGAGCCGCGCGACGGCCTTCGGGTCGAGCCCGTGCTTGTCGAGGACCTCGTGGATCCGCGGAACGTCGGGGAAGGCCGTGCGATCCTCCGCGGACACGTTGTCGTCCTCCCCGGAGATGATCCGCTGCGTCAGGTGCATGTGGTCCACGGCGAGCTCCCGGCTCAGGACGTGCTCGAGCGTGTGGGAATAGGGTCCGTGGCCGACATCGTGGAGGAGACCGGCGGCCTGGACGAGCTTCCTCTCGCCGTCCGGCAGGGCGAGGGCCCGCGCCATCTCGGAGGCCACATGCCCCACCCCGAGGCAGTGCTCCACGCGGGAATGGTTCGCGCCCGGGAACACGAGGTATGTGAGGCCCAGCTGGCGGATCGAGTTCAGCCGCTGGATCTCGAGGGTCTCGAGAAGGTCCACAGTGAGGGCGTCCAACCGCACGGTCCCGTGGACTGTGTCCGTAATCGTCTTCGGGGAAGCCACGGCCGTCGCAAGCGGGCGTCCGCGATAAAAAGGTTCCCCGAGACGGTATGATACATGCTGTGCCGGCCGTGTGCAGCAGGCTCTGCAAAAAGGTTCAATTACCTAGGCCCGGATGGGCCGCAGGAGCCGGGGTGACAGAGCGGCTAATGTGACCGACTGCAGATCGGTTTCCAGGGGGTTCGACTCCCTCCCCCGGCATGACCCTCCCCCGCGAGCCGACCGCGCCCGCACACGTTCTTATATCGACCGACCTTACCTTCATGGAGAGACCGCCGGGGGAAGGCCGCGTTGCGATACTACGAGAGCATCCTCGACACGATCGGCAACACGCCCCTCGTGAAGCTCCCCCGGCTCATGGCGGACGCCTCCGGGCTCGTCCTCGCGAAGCTCGAGATGTTCAACCCCGGAGGGAGCGTGAAGGACCGCATTGGACAGAAGATGATCGAGGAGGCGGAGGCGTCCGGGCGCCTGAAGACGGGGGGGACGATCATCGAACCCACGAGCGGGAACACGGGCATGGGGCTTGCGATGATCGCCGCAATCAAGGGGTATCGGGCCGTGTTCACGATGCCCGACAAGATGAGTCGCGAGAAGATCGACCTTCTGAAAGCATTCGGCGCCCGGGTCGTCGTAACGCCGACGGCCGTGGCTCCGGACCATCCGGAGTCGTACTACAAGGTCGCCGAGCGGATCAACAAGGAGACGCCGAACTCCGTCCTGCCGAACCAGTACGGAAACCCGGCGAATCCCCAGGCCCACTACGAGACGACGGGGCCGGAGATTTGGCGCGACACGGACGGGAGGGTCACGCATTTCGTCTGCGGGATGGGGACCGGCGGGACGATCAGCGGCGTCGGGAAGTTCCTGAAGGAGAAGAACCCGAGCGTGCGGATCATCGGGGTGGACCCTCTCGGATCCGTGCTCAAGGAATATTTCTATAAGAAGGAATTAGTTAAAGCCCATACATATAAAATCGAGGGAATCGGGGAGGACTTCATCCCGACGACGACCTGGTTCGACGTCATCGACGAGATCGTGAAGGTCAGCGACAAGGAGGCCTTCCTCATGGCGAGGCGTCTCGCGCGGGAGGAGGGGATCCTCGCGGGGAGTTCGAGCGGGGCCGCCCTTATCGCCGCGGCCCGGCTGGCGCCGGACCTCTCAAAGGACGACGTCCTCGTCGTGCTCCTGCCGGACACGGGGGCCCGGTACCTGTCGAAGGCCCACAACGAGGAGTGGCTCAAGGAGCAGGGGTTCCTCGAGGAGCCCGTGGCACCGATCATGACAATCCTACGCGGGAAGGAGAGGGCCGTCGCCGGGGTCATCACGGTGGACATCGCCGCGAAGGTCCGGGAAGCCGTCGACATCATGCGCCAGTACAACGTCTCCCAGCTCCCGGTGATGGACACAGGGATCATGATGGGGAGCCTCCGGGAAGAGGTCCTCATGAAGGCCCTCCTGGACGAACCGAGGATGTACGATGACTACGTCGCGAAGGTCATGGGGAAGCCGTTCCCGCTCGTGGAACCTGGGGCCGACCTCGACGCCGTGTACCGGCACTTCCTGGCCGGGTCGCCGGCCGTCGTCGTCGGCACGGAGACACGCCTCGAGGGGATCATCACCCGGATCGACGTGATCGAGTATCTCGCCGGGCGAGCGTAGGCAAACCTTTTACCCGGGCCAGGGCTCCCGACGGCGGCGATGCGATGCGCTTCGCGACGAAGG
>Ga0154851_133_pt5 | contig 14998 bp, 14 predicted proteins | sample Rifle2008BG16ft_FD_105579 | JGI IMG/M metagenome (GOLD analysis project Ga0154851, IMG submission 105579) | Euryarchaeota archaeon RBG_16_68_13
AACCTCTTTTAGGTTCATCAGCTATCTCGCTCGATTTCCGACCCCATCGAGAAGGTTCCCCCATGTTGCGTAAGGTGACGAGGGCGGCGTCCAAGGGGGAGGTCCTCGACCTCCTCGAGCCCCTCGTGCGCGACTGGTTCGGCTCGAAGTTCCCGGGCCTCACGGAGCCGCAAGCCTACGCGGTCCCGCTCATCCACACGAAGAAGAACGTCCTCGTATCCTCCCCCACGGGGAGCGGCAAGACCCTCACCGCGTTCCTCTCGATCATCAACGAGCTGTACGCGGCCCAGCTCCGGGGGGAGCTCGAGGACCGGATCTACTGCGTCTACGTCTCGCCGCTGAAGGCCCTCGCGAACGACATCAACCGGAACCTCGAGACGCCGTTGCGGGAGATGACGGAGCTGGCCGAGAAGCAGGGGAAACCCGCCCCCATGATCCGGGTCGGGGTCCGGTCGGGGGACACCTCGGCCCAGGAGCGGCAGAAGCAGGTTCGCCACCCGCCCCACATCTTCATCACGACGCCGGAGAGCCTCGCGATCATCCTCAGCACGCCGAAGTTCCGCGAACGGTTCGTCGACGTCGAGTGGGTCATTCTCGACGAGATCCACGAGGTGTGCTCCTCGAAGCGCGGCGCCCTCCTCGGCGTGTGCCTGGAGAGGCTCCGGGAGCAGATCGGACGGGAATTCGTCCGGATCGGTCTCAGCGCCACGATCGCCCCGATCGAGGAGGAGGCGAAGTTCCTCGCCGGCTACCACGACGGGAAGGTGCGGGAGATGAACATCGTCGAGGTCGATACCCGGAAGTCCCTCGACCTCGCGGTCCTGTGTCCCGTCCGCGACATGACGGCCGTCTCCATGGACGTCGCGAACGCGAAGATGTACGACCTGCTCAGCGATCTCATCGACCAGCACCGCACGACCCTCATCTTCACGAACACGCGCAGCGGGACGGAGCACGTCTCCTTCAAGCTGAAGGAACGCGGCGTCGAGGATCTCGAGGCCCACCACGGTTCCCTCTCGAAGGTCACCCGCCTCGACGTCGAAGAGAAGCTCAAGAACGGAGCCCTGAAGGCCGCGGTGTCGTCGACGTCCCTCGAGCTCGGGATCGACATCGGGTACATCGACCTCGTCGTCCAAATCGGTTCCCCGAAGAGCGTCGCGAAGGGCCTTCAGCGGATCGGTCGGGCCGGGCACGCGTACGGGGAGACGGCGAAGGGCCGCATGATCGCTTTCGAACCGTGGGAGCTCGTCGAGTGCGCGACCCTCGCGAAGGCCGCATACGACGCGAGGATCGATCGCGTGGACATCCCGAGGAACCCCCTCGACGTCCTCGCTCAGGCTCTCGTCGGGATGAGCATGGAGCGCCGTTGGGACGTCGAGGAGGCCTTCGCCCTCATCCGCCGCTGCTACTCGTTCCGCGATCTCCCGAAGAAGGACTTCCGCGCGGTCCTGGACTACCTCTCCTCCCGGAACCCGGACATCAAGGTCTTCGCGAAAATCTGGGCCGACGAGGAGGAGGGCCGCTTCGGGATGAAGAAGGGCGCCCGGATGATCTACTTCACGAATGTGGGCACGATCCCCGAGGAGGGGACGTACCACGTCTTCTCCGAGCGAGGTTCCCCGCTCGGGGAACTGAGCGAGAAGTTCGTGGAATACCTGAGTCCGGGCGACATCTTCGTCCTTGGTGGCCGGACGCACCAGTTCGTTCGGGCCCGCGGGACGGCCGTGTACGTGAAGGACGCCTCCGGGCGCCGCCCGACCGTCCCGTCGTGGACGGGGGAGATGCTCCCTCGATCCTTCGATCTCTCCCTCGCGGTGGGCGCCTTCCGGCAGGACCTCGCGGACGTCATCGACCGGGACGGGGAGGAGGGCGCTCGCGAGTGGCTCGTGGAGGCCTACCGGGTCGACGAGGGATCCGCGCGGACCCTCGTGTCGTACGTTCAGGAGCAGAGGGCCCTCGTCCCGGAGTTGCCGACGGACCGCCAAGTGCTCCTCGAGGCATACGATGACCAGAAGGGGATGCGGAACGTCGTCTTCCACTTCCCCTTCGGCCGGCGGGTCAACGATGCCCTCAGCCGCGCGTACGCCTTCGCGGTGACCGGCGCCCACCAGGCGAACGTCCGCGTGAGCGTGACGGACGACAACTTCATGCTCACGGTGCCGAAGAAGATCGAGATCGAGGGCCTCGTAGGCCTCGTGACGAGCGAGAGCCTTGAGGATCTCCTCCGCCGAGCGATCCGGAACACGGAGCTCTTCAAGCAGCGCTTCCGGCACTGTGCAACGCGCGCGTTCATGGTCCTCCGGAACTACAAGGGACGCGAGGTCTCCATCGGCCGCCAGCAGCTCCGATCCCAGAGGGTCCTCGACTGGCTTCACGAGCTCGAGGACTTCCCTGTGATCAAGGAGACGTACAACGAGATCCTCCACCAGGTCATGGACTTGGCCCATGCGCGCGAGATCCTCGAGAGGATCGAAGCCGGAGAGATCGGCGTGAAGGTCGCGGGACTCAGCGACCTGCCCTCCCCCTTCGCCCATAACGTCGTCCTGCAGGGCGTCTCGGACCTCGTCCTCATGGAGGACCGCTCCGCCCTCCTGCGCGAGCTCCACCGCCAGGTCCTCAAGCGCGTCATGTCCTCGGAGGAGATCAGCGCGATCCAGTTCGCGGAGGACGAGATCCGCGCGTTCTTCCAGAACCGGATCCCCCGCGTCGCGCGGAAGGAGGATCTCCCCGCGTTCCTCGACCGGGTCGGGGACGCGAATCTCCTCCAGCAGAAGGGCCGGAACGCGTTCGAGACGGCAGACGCCCCGTTCCCCGAGGTCCGCCGGTGGGCCGAGGAGCTCATGGAAGAGGGGCTCGTCGCGAGCGCGTGGACCCCCCAAGGGATCCATTCCGTCCTGCGGGACCGCGTCCCGACGTACGCGGCCGTGTTCGCGCAGAAACCCCGCCTGGGGCCGCACGAGAAGGAGGTCCTGCGCCTCCTCGAAGAGAAACCGCGATCCCATCGGGACCTTCTCCGGCTCACGAAGCTCGAGAAGGGCGACCTCAACGAGGCCCTCCGGAGGCTCGAACGGTCCTACGCCGTCGCGCGCCGGGGCGTCGAGAAAATCACGTACAGGGTCCGGGACGTCGACAAGGCGAAGTTCGAGGCGTCCCTCGACTGGGTCCTCCTCAAGCGCCTGGAGGCGGACGGCCCCAGGACCGCTCAGGAGCTCTCCGTCGCCCTCGACATCGAGGCGGATCTTCTCGTCGAGGCCCTGAGGGACCTCGAGCGCGAGGGCCAGGTCTCCTCGGGGCACTTCCTCGTCGGCGAGGAGTTCCAGTACTTGCTCACCCGCGACCTCGAGAGCCTCCGCAGGAAGGGCGAGACCCGCGAAGTCTTCGAGGAGTCCCAGGTGAAGGCGTTCCTGCTCGAGAAGCAGTTCCGCGATGTCGAGACGATTGACGACTACTTCGACCGGTTCCTCGAGGCCGGGATGATCCTCGATGTCTGGAACCACACCTCCCGGTTCGACTACGGCGAGTGGCTGCGGCGGCGGGCCTCGGGGGACATCCTCGAGGGCCGCTTCCTCAACGGGCGGGTCCGGTATGTCCGGGCGAAGGACGCCCCCCTCTTCCTCTCGGCCTTCCCGCGGCGGCCCCTGACGGACTTCGAGGCGAAGGTCCTCGGCGTCATCCGGAGGTCCGGCGGGATCGATGTCTACAGAATTGCAACGAAACTGCGAGAGGAGAGGGAGAAGGTCAAGGAGGCCCTCCAGAAGCTCGACGACGACGTCTACGTGATCCGGAAGTTCCAGGGGGACGGCTGGACCTCGCGGAACCTGTACGTCGCGTACGACCCGCCGGCGGGGGAGGTCCCGGAGCCCCTCGAGGCGATCGTCCTCCGGTTCCTCGCGGCCCACGGGCCCGTGACCTCCTCCGGGATCCGGGAGTGGGCCCGCTTCGAGTGGGGGGACGTCGAGGTTCTCCTCGCGCGCCTCGCGGAGGCGGGGACCGTTGCGAAGGTCCTCGTGACGGGGAAGGCGGAGGGTGAGATGTTCGTCCTCTCCGAGGACCTGCCCGGCCTCCGGGAGGCGGATCCCGCCGCGAGCCGGGACCCCGTGCGGGTCCTCAGCCTCCTCGATCCCTGGACCCAGCCCCTCTGGGCCCAGGTCTCGAGCCGATACGGCGACGACTGGATCTTCCCGCTCGTGAAGGACGGGGATCTCGTAGGCATGGCGGAAATCTGGGAGATGAGCGGCTGCGTCGAGGTGCGGGAGCTCGACGTCGCCGCGCCGGAGCTCCTGCCGGAGGCGATCCGGGCCCTCGACCGGATGATGGACTACCACCGCGCCCGCGGCGTCGACGTCCTCCGTGTCACCCGTTTCCTCGGGAAGGACGTGCCCGAGGTCGAGGACCTCTCCCCTTTGACCCGCGCAGGATTCGTCCGTTTCGGGGACTTCCTCGCGCTGGGGACCCTCGTCCCCGAGCAATTCGAGAAGGCCGAGCTCCTGTCGTACGTCCTCCGGCGTCAGGCCGTCGCTCCGGAGTCCCGCCTAGCTGATCCCGTCGCCGCGGCGGAGGCCCTCGTCGGCCTCCGGTCCGACTACGCGGCCCGCCTCCGCGTGAAGGCCTTCGTCCCCCTCGACCGGTTCCACCGGGAGCGGCACCTCGTCAAGGCCCTTGCGGTCCCGAAGTACGTCACGTACTGCACGGAGGACGACCTACGCCTCATCAAGGCCGCGAAGGATGCGCGTCTCTCGAAGGATTCCCGTGTCCTCCTGCGACGGGTCGCGGAGGAGGGACCCATCTCCCGCTCCCGGCTCCTGGCCCTCGGCGAGGCAAGCGCCTCCTCGTCGCTCGCGACCCTCAAGACCCTCCTTGCCGGATGCCACGTGGTCCGGGACGCGGACGGCCGATTCCGCGTCATCGAGGACTCGCAGATGTCCCGGTCCGAGGCCCGGAAGGAACTCCTCCGGCGGATCATCCGGAGCTACGGTGCCATCTCCGCGGAGAACCTCGCCACGTGCACCCTGTACGAGTACACGATGGCCGAGATTCGGACGCTCCTCCGGGAGTTCGAGGCGGAGGGCTGGCTCGTGAAGGGATTCCTCGCCCGGGGGGAGCGGACCCTTCATTGGGTCCTCAAGGACGACCTGGCCGGCATCCGGGGCGCGACGGTCCGCCGGAAGTTCGTGCTCACGCCGATGGACAACCTCTTCCTCTACCTCCGCAGCGAGATCACCGAGAAGTTCCGGTCCGGGTACTGCTACGTCGTCTTCGACGGGACGCAGATGGTGGCCGCCTTCAAGGCCCGGAGGCGGAAGTCGGAGTTCCTCGTGACGGAATTCCAGGGAGACCCCGCGGCCCGTCGGATCGTCGACGCGTGGGAGGAGGAGAACGAGGTCGAGGTCGGCGACCACGTGGACAGGATCTCGGACCACGAGGTCATGGAATGGTACCACAAGATGTACGGGCGCGGCGCGGAGGAGAAGTGAGGCCATGACGGTCCTCGGTGTCGACACCGTCGCGATCGTCGTGTCCGACCGACGCAAGGCCATCGCCTGGTATCGCGACGTCCTGGGTCTCGAGGTCGCCTACATCGGGCCGAATGAGACCGAGGCGGATCCGTCGATGCAAGGCACGCCCAGCAGTCCGGGTCATTGGATTGAGCTGGGCCCCGGGCGACCCGGTACGCGGATCCACCTCTGCGAGATGGGCGGTTCCGTCGAGCCCGGACCGACGGGGATCACGTTCCTCACGGACGACATCCTCGCGGAGCACGAGCGCATGCAATCCCTGGGAGTCCGCTTCCTCTCGCCGCCGGAGAAGATGGAGTGGGGCGAGCGGCTCTGTTCCTTCGTGGATCCTGACGGAAACGAGTTCGACCTGAAGCAGCCCCTTGAATCCGCGCGGTGGGCGCGCGGCACCCCGCCGCGACAACCTTTAACGGCCGCGCGATGATGGAGCCTCCGATGGGATCCGACCCCGTCGGCGACCGAATCATCCGGTCTCGCGATTCCCTCGTCGCGACCCTCACGGAGATCTGCCGGATCCCCGCCGTGGGCCCCGCGAACGGAGGAAAGGGCGAGGGGGACAAGGCAGAGGCCCTCCGGGCCCATCTCAGAGGTCTCGGCCTCAAGGTCGAGCGGTTTGACTCCTCCGACGATCGGGTTCCGGGCGGGAAGCGGCCGAACCTTGTCGTGCGGACGGGGAAGGGTCCGCGGCTCTGGTTCCTCTGCCACATGGACGTCGTGCCGCCGGGCGTCGTCTCGGCCTGGCGGTGCGACCCCTTCAAGCCGAAGCTCCAGGACGGTCGGCTCTACGGCCGGGGCACGGAGGACAACGGGCAGGCGCTCTGCGCGGTCCTCGGGGCCTACCGCGCGATCCTCGACGCCGGGGAGGAACCCGGCCGTCCGCTCGGCCTCGCGTTCGTCACGGACGAGGAGACCGGGAGCGAGCACGGGGTCAAGTTCCTCCTGGGAGAGGGGCTCTTCTCGCCGAAGGACGCGTTCCTCGTCCCCGACCGCGGGACCTCCGACGGGGACGAGATCGAGATCGCGGAGAAGGGCCTCCTTTGGCTCCGTATCACGATCCGCGGGAAGCAGGCCCATGCGAGTCGGCCGGAGACGGGGGTCAACGCGCATCGGGCCGCCGCGTATCTCGTGACCCTCCTCGATGCGACCCTTCCGAAACGGTTCCCGAAGTCGGACCCCCTCTTCCGCCCGAGCACCTCCACATTCGAGCCCACGAAGCGCGAAGCGAACGTTCCGAACGTGAACACGATTCCCGGCGAGGACGTCGCCTACTTCGATTGCCGCGTCGTGCCTGCCTACCCCACGAAGGAGGTCGTCCAGGCGGCGCGGGAGCTCGCGGCCCAGACCGCGCGCACGTTCCGGGTCCAGGCGACCGTGGACGTCGCGCAGGAGGATTCGAGTCCCCCGACGCCTGCGGACGCGCCCGTCGTGGTCGAGCTCGCGAAGGCCCTGTACAGGGTTCGCGGGATCCGGGCCCGGCCCGTCGGGATCGGCGGCGGGACCGTCGCCGCGCCTCTGCGGCGCAAAGGCTTCCCCGTCGCTGTGTGGGAGACGACGGATCAGACGGCTCACGCGGTGGACGAGTACTCGAGGGTGGAGAACCTCGTGGGGGATGCGAAGGTGTTCGCGGCCCTCATGCTCGCAGGACGTTCCTAGGGACGAGGAGCTGCGGCGGCTTCCTTGATCACGACGATACTCATGCTATCGAGCATCACGTGGGCCCCGCACTTCGGGCAGTCGATGCCTTCCATGCCCTCCGTCGTTTTGGACCCGTCGAGGGAGAGCCGGGTCGACTTGCAGTAGGGGCAGAGGAGCGTGATCCGGAGACCCTTGTCCCGCAGCCGATCGAGACCGATCTTGTCGAGGATCCGAGACAACCCGTCGTCCTCCGGGGACGCGCTCTCGACGGAAGCCTGTCCCTCGTCCTTTATAAACTGGATGGAACGGTCATCGAATCCGAGACTCACGGCGGATCCACGGGGATCGCGTTTTTCATGTGGAGGACGCGGTCCGCGCAGGCCGCAGCCTCGTCGTATCGCCCGAGCTTCGCGAGGACGTATCCCTTGTTCACCCACGCGCCCCGGTATCCCGGATCGCTCTCGAGGGCGCGCTCGTAGCAGCGCAGAGCCTCCTCGTACCGTCCGAGGCGGGCGAGGGCGTTCCCCTTGTTGTTCCACGCGACCTCGTAGCGGGGGTTCACTTTGAGGGCCGCATTGAAGCACCGCAGGGCGTCCACGAGCTGGCCCATCTTCGTGTACGCGTTCCCCTTATTCACCCAGGCGACCTCGTTCCGCGGGTTGATGTCGAGAGCCCGGTCGATCGCCTTCAACGCCTCCTCGTATTGCCCCATCATGATGAGGGTCGCCCCTTTCCCGTACCAGGGGAGGTCCTCCGGCTGCCCGCCGCGCTCGGACATGTCGATCGCCCGCTCGAAGGTCTCGACGGACCCCTCGAAGTCCCGATGGGCGACCTGGCTTTCCGCGCGGACGATCTCCTTCCGGACCGCGTTCGCGAACCGCCTCTGACGCGCACCGCCCACCGCCACGGCCGCCGGCCACGGCAGGGCCGCGAGGGCCCCGAACGTCCACGCGGCCGTGGCCGCGACCTCGGGCGCGAGGGCCGCAACGGCGGCCAGGCTGACGAGCGGCACGGCACCCGCGGCGACGAGGAGATGCCTCTCGGGGGCGATGAGGACCCGCCGAGCGCACGCGGCGAGGGACGCCACGCCCGCCATCGCGGACCCCGTCGCGAGGTCCGGGGACGAGGACACGAGAAAGGCCCCAGCGGTTCCCAAGGCCATGCCCAGGATCAGGAGGATCCCGTCCGTCCTCTCGAGGCCTCCGCTGCGGACCGGGCGCGCGGATGCGAACGCCCAGCCCGCGAGGACCGTGAGGACGAACGCGATCGACCAGACGAGCCACTCGTGGCCGAGCCTCGCGGATCCGAGCAGGCTCACCCCCGCGGCGACGACCGCGGGCCCGATGAGGTCCGCCGGAGGAATCCTTGACAGAGGCCTCGGACCCCGCGGTCCCGCGTGCGGTCGCGGGGCGACACGGATCCCCGCGGCCCGCCGCACCGGTGCGGGGCGATCCTCCGCGGCCCTCGCGGCGGGTCGCGGCTCCGGCCGCAAGGGCGGCTCTCGCGGAATCGGGGACGCCACGGGCAGCCGTACGGGGCTCGGTTCGAGTTCTGGCGGCTCCGGTTGCGGTTCCGGCGGCGGGGCCTCCCGAGGAGCCCGTGGTCGAGGGGCCGCGCTGACGGCCCGGGAGGCCGCGGGCACGCGTGGAGGCGTCGTGTACCGTTCCACCGCCGGCTCCCGGACCCGCGGGACTTCCAGGGGTTTCGGAGGCTCGGCCGCCTTCTCCGGCTCCGGCCGCGGGGGGGCCGACGGCGTCGGGCCGCTCAGCCGTTCGCCGCAGATCTCGCACTCCGCCCAGTCCGGCGTGTTGTCCGCGCCGCAGTTCGGGCACAGGAGGAGATCGAGGATGTCGCTCTCCTCCCCGGCCCAGCCGGTCTGCGGTTCCTCGTCCTCCTCGAACTCCGCGTTGCAGCGAGAGCATCGGGAATCCCCGGTGGCCACGAAGCTCCCGCAGTTCGTGCAGATGAACAGGAGGCCCGTCTCGCGCCGCTCGAGGACGCCGTCCACGTCCCGGCCACGGAGCTGCTCGGGCCGTCGGAAGCCTGCCTCGAACAGGTGGAGGGCCTTCTCCCGGTCGATGCCGAAGGCTCGGCTGAGGCGCACGACGGCCTCGTCGATGACGAAAGCCCCGCAGTTCGCGCACTCCGTCTCGTCCGGGGCCAGCGGCTCCTGGCAGACGGGACAGAGGGCCCGGGGCTGCTTCCCGGGCATCGGCTTCCGTCCCATCCCCTCGGCGAACGGATAAAGGCATTGACCCCGTTGTCAAGCCCGATAGTCGCCCTCCGGGGACGTTAAGTACGCGGCCCCCCTGGGGGCCTGCCTCCCATGGCGACCCAGATCGATTTCCTCGCGTCCTTGCTCCTCGGGATCCTGCCTGCCTTGGGACTCCTCTGGCTCTCCCTCCGGGGATACGACCGCCCCCGGTTCGATCACACCCTGTTCGACGACCGGCGGGTCTTCGGCAACCTGGCCGCGGGGATGGTGTTCGGCGTGTTCGCGAGCGTCCTCAGCCTCCTCACGCCGCGGGCCGATCTCGTCTCCTTTCTCCTCGGTCTCGTCGCCGCCTTCGCCCTCGAGGAGACGTTCAAGGTCGTCATGCTGAACCGCAAGTCGTACCGCGGCCGGTTCGACACGACGTTCTACGGGATTCCGCTCGGGGTCGGAACGGCGTCCACCGCCGTCGTCGCCTCCGCGTACTGGAACGCGGCCTACTTCGGGAATCTCTTCGTTCCGGAGATCCTCGCGGGCCTCGCCCTCTTCTCCGTGAGCCTGAATCTCGTCCACGTCGGATCGGGGGCGATCATCGCGTTCGGGGCCTCCCGGGGCGAGACCTGGGGACCTCTCGCCCGGTCCCTCCTCGTCCGGGTCGCCCACGGCCTCCTCCTCGTGCCGTTCTTCCTCTCCGCCCCGAATCCCTGGAGCCTCCTTTCCGTCGCGGGCTCCATCGTGTTCTCCCTCGTCGTCTACGAATACGTCCGCCAGGTGCTCCTGCCGGGAACGTTGCCCGAGGAGCTCGCACGGAAGGGTCGACGGGCGCGCCGTCGGACCCGACGCCTCACGGACCGAGGCTGACCGCCCGGTAGAACCCGGGCCTGGGCTCGTACACGACGTTCGTCCGAAGGAGCTCGCCGAGGGCCGCGTCCGGGTCGGGGATGTCAATCCTCTCGAGGACCCGCCGCCAATCGTCGCGGGAGAACACCTCGAGTTCCCGCGTGAGCCCGACCGCGGCCGCGTGGATCCTCTGGACCCGATCGCCGGCCTTCACGGCGACAGCGACCACCCGCTCGTGGGGCCCGCGGGCCCTCCTCCTCGTGACCGGGCTCGCGGCCGAACGGTACTCCTCGAGACCGCCCGCGATCTCTGCGTTCGCCTGCCCCACGAGGCCCCGGAGCTCCCGCGGGCTCGAGGCCTTTGCCCGGACCCGCGAAGGCACAATCCGGATCTGGAACCCGCACGCGCAGCCGGTCGTCTTCTGGCGGAGATCGACGCCTTTTGCCCGTCGACACCGAGGGCACACGACGACTCCGTACATGGACGTCAAACGAGGAACACGAGGGCCGCGAGGCACGCTCCATAGTGGTCCATGGGGATGCTGATCTCCTCGATCCGGTATTCGATCCGCCGGAACCTGACCCCGCGGAGCTTCGCCATCTCCCCCATCTTCCATTCCATGACCTCCTTGAGGGAGCGCTTCGTGCCGTGCATGTGTCCCTCCGCAACGTAACCGCCGAAGCCGTCGTCGCGGAAGCCGTGTGCGATGCCTGCAGACACGGTCTCGGCCTCCCCGCCTCTCTGCTGGGCGAGGACGCAGTGGGTGAGGGCTCCCATGGGCAGGCCCCGCCGCCGCACCTGCTTGATCCCGACAGGCAGGACGGAGGAGACGGACACGATGTTCTGCTCCGAGAGGCCTCCGTTCAGGAGCGCCTGGTCGAATGCGTTCAGGTCCGAGATCTTGGAGACGGCCTTTCCGGAGGTCACGAAGAACTTTGTCGGGATGGGCAACATGGGGCTCTGCAGTCCCGGCACATCGGGATTCTCTGCTTAAGCCTTCCCCTCTCCGAGATCCTGACTAAATGAATCTGGATATTTATATAATAGTATAAGAATAATATACTCCGGCCTCTCGCCTACGGAGTCTCTCCCTCGGCGATCTCCTTGTGCATGGCGAGTGCATCGGCCCCCCAAGAGTAGTAGCCGGGCAGGACCCCGTCCACGCGATATTCGAGGCGCCGGTAGAGCTCGATCGCGGCGACGTTGTCCGTGCTCACCTCCAGGCGGATCATCGTGCAGCCCCGTTCCCGCGCGGCCGCCTCCGCGGCGAGCATCAGCTCGGTCCCGAGCCGTCTCCGCCGCGCCTCCCGGGAGACGGCGACGGAGAGGACCCGACAGACCTTCCCGTCGAAGAGGAGCATGAGGGCCCCGCGGAGCCGGCCGTCGCCGTCCTCGATGAGAGTCAGGGCCCGCTCGGTCCGCAGGATCCACTCGAGGTGCTCGTTCCGGAACCGTCGGTCCCCGAAGCACTCGTCCTCGAGGCGCTGGAGACTCGAAAGGTCCTGGTCCGTCGCGGAGCGCAGCAAGGGACCGTCGGAGCGCACTCGCGGTAGTTGTGCCTTTCGTCCTCCTCGAAAAGGTCATCTAGACCCACCGGGATGGCCGGGAAATCATGGTCGCCGTCTCCGACATCCTGCGAGGAACCCATACGGGGCACGAGGTCGAGCTGCGCGGCTGGATCTACCGGACGCGGTCCGTGGGCGGCAAGGTCTTCGTCGTCCTGCGCGACGACACAGGAATCGTCCAAGCGACCGTCTCGAGGGGGTCTGTGCCACCGGAATCCTTCGCCGCGATCGAGAAGGCCCTCATCGAATCCTCCGCGCTCGTCCGCGGGACCGTCGTCCAGGACAAGCGAGCCCCGGGCGGCGTTGAGATCCGCGCCTCCGACGTCCGGGTCGTCCACTTCGCGGAGAAGTTCCCGATCCAGGAGGACCTCAGCGAGGAGTTCCTCCTCGATGTCCGGCATCTCTGGGTCCGCTCCCAGCGCATGACGACGATCTTCCGCATCCGGCACACGGTCTTCGACGCCGTGCACGAGTACTTCCGGGACCGGGGCTTCTGGGAGGTCCACCCTCCCATGCTTACCCCCGCGGGTAGCGAGGGCGGCTCGACCCTCTTCGAGGTCGAATACTTCGGACGGAAGGCGTACCTGGCCCAGTCCTGGCAGCTCTATGCGGAGGCTCTCGTCCTCGCGATGAAGAAGGTGTACTACATCGGTCCCTCGTTCCGGGCCGAGAAGTCCCGAACGACCCGCCACCTGACGGAGTTCTGGCACGCGGAGATGGAGGAGGCCTGGGCGGGGATGGACGACGTCCTCCGGCACGCGGAAGGAGTCATCTCCCATGTCTGCCGGCGCGTCGCGGAGGAGCGTCCGGACGAGGTCGTCGCCCTCGGCCGCACGCCGGAGTTCCTCAAGGCCGTCACGCCGCCTTTCGAACGGTTCACGTACGACGAGGCTCTCAAGCTCCTCGTGTCCAAGGGGGTGGAGGTCGAATGGGGAAAGGACCTCCGGACCCTGGAGGAACGGGTCCTCACGGAGGGGAAGTCGAAGCCCGTGATCGTGACGCACTATCCCCGGATCTCCCAGGCCTTCTACAAGGCGAGGGATCCGCAGAAGCCCGACGTCGTCCTGGGCTTCGACGTGATTGCGGGGGACGGCGTCGGGGAGGTCGTCGGCGGGAGCGAACGGGAAACGGATCTCGAGACAATCCAGCAATCCCTCCGGGACCAGGGCCAGGATCCAGCATCCTACGACTGGTACCTCGACTCCCGTCGCTTCGGCTCCGTGCAGCATGCGGGCTTCGGCATGGGGATGGAACGGCTCATCCAATGGATCTGCAAGCTCGAGCACATCCGGGACGCGGTCCCGTTTCCCCGGACCCCCGCGCGCTACTCTCCATGAGGGGCGCAGGCTTTTGGCCCCCGGCCCCCTTTGCGGTCCCGTGGCCGGAGCCGAGGACCCGTTCTCGCCCTTGCTGGCCGACCATGCCCGCCTCCTCGAGCGGCTGAAGACCTTCGAGGGCATCCTCGAGGAGATGGTCCGTTCCCGGCGCGTCTCCCCCGAGGGACGGGTCTCCCTCGACGAGTCCCTGCACGCCCTCCGGGACGGGCTCCTCCCACACTTCCGTCTGGAGGAGGAGGTCGTCCTGCCGCCCCTCGAGGCCGCCGTCGGCCGCTTCGGGACCCTCGTGAACGTCATTGCCTACGAGCACGACGAGGTCCGGCGGGAGATCGAGAAGCTCCGGGAGGCCCGGGCCGCACTCGATGCGAGCACGGATGTCGGACCCGCGATCGAGGAGTTCAACCGCCACGGCGTCTTCACGATCCAGTTCCTCTGGGACCATTTCCGCAAGGAGCGCACGAGCCTGTTCCCCACCGCGGTCCAGAGACTCTCCCCGTCCCAGCTCGAGGCGATCCGCTCCCGCCTAGGCGGGCGGTGACGCGGCGAGGTGCGTCCGGATCGCGGCCGCTGTCGCGTCCAGCTCCGCCCGGGATGGCATGCTCCCGTACCCGGGTCCCATGCGGAGGCCCACGCCGTCCCCTCGGAACCGGGGGAACACATGGAGGTGCACGTGGAACACCTCCTGCCCCGCGGCCTCCCCGTCCGCGAGGTGGAAGTTGACGCCCTCGCAGCGGAGGCCGCTCCTTCGAAGGGCCGCGGCGAGAGCCTGCCCGGTCGCGAAGATCGCCCGGCCGTCCTCCGGTCGGAGATCCTCGAGGAAGGCCGCGTGGGCCTTCGGGATGACGAGGGCGTGGCCGGGGGTGATCGGACGGATGTCCAGGAACGCGACGGTCCGGTCCGTCTCCGCCAGGACGCTCGCCGGGGCCTCCCGCAGGGCAATCTTGCAGAAGATGCACGAACCGTCAGCAGGCATCCGGGGCCGATATCCGCGGGGGTTCGTCAACCTTCCGCCGGCATCACGCGAAGTCCCGTGCGAGGGATGATGTCTCCATCGCATGGGCGAAGGAGAGGACGCGGGACACGTCCGTACGTCGGACGACGGTCAGCGCGTACACGCCGAGCGCGAGGACGGCCCCGGAGATCCACAGGAAGAACCCCGCGGCGATGGCCCACATCCCCTGCCCGGTCGTGTCCGTCAGGTTCGTCACAACGATGGAGCCGAGGATCGTCACGGTCCCCAGGACGAGGATCCCCACGGACCAGTCGAGGGACCGGTGGAACAGGCGTAGGACGCGGATCCCGCGTTGGAGGCTCGACCTCACGGGTTCGTCGATCCCCGGTTCCAGCCGCTCGATGAAGTCCTCGGGCAGCTCCCGCGCCGCGGCCCGCAGGGCCCGAAAGCCCACGTAGAACGCGGCGGCCGGAGGACTCGTTCCCATCGACGGCTCGAATGCTCTCGGCCCCGATGAAGGTTCCGGGGTTCCCCCGGCGCGTGCGGGGCTTTCACTTCGTCCGCGACGTGGGCCCGAGGACCCGTTCCGCGATGACGAGCTTCTGGATCTCGTTCGTCCCCTCGTAGAGCCCGAGGATCCGAGCGTCCCGGAAGTACCGTTCGACATCGAAGTCCCCGCTGAACCCATACCCGCCGTGCATCTGGACGGCCCAGTCCGTCACCCGCTGGGCCATCTGCGCGCCGAACAGCTTCGCCATGGACACCTCGAGGGTGTTGTCCTTCCCGAGGTCCCGCAGCTGGGCCGCGCGGAGGGTGAGGAGCCTCGCGGCGTCGATCTCCACGGCGGACTGCGCGACCATCTCCCGGACGAGCTGGAAATCCCCGATGGGCCGGCCGAAGGCCCTGCGTTCTCTCACGTACTTCGTCGCGGCTTCGAGGGC
>Ga0154851_140_pt8 | contig 14939 bp, 11 predicted proteins | sample Rifle2008BG16ft_FD_105579 | JGI IMG/M metagenome (GOLD analysis project Ga0154851, IMG submission 105579) | Euryarchaeota archaeon RBG_16_68_13
CTCCAGCGTCTTCCGACGATGTCGGAAGAGCGCACCGACAATCGCGTCGTAGAGTTCAGGGTCGGGCATCCGGAATGGCGCAGGTCGGGGCTCGAGGCGCACGAGGGCGGAGTCGACCTTCGGCTGAGGGTGGAACGCGTTCCGCGGGACGCGTTCGAGAATCATGCATGAGGCCCGACGGTACACGCCGACGGAGAGGCGGGAGTACTCGGGGGATCCGGCACTCGCAACCATCCGCCGCGCGAACTCCCACTGATACATGAGAACGGCCCGATCGAACGGCTCATCAAGGAGCTTGAATGTGAGAGGCGACGAAATCGCGTAGGGGAGGTTCGACACCATGACGTCGAACGCGGGCCAATCGAGCTCGAGAGCATCGCCCTGGATGATCTCCACGTCCGGCAGGGTCTCGCGGAGGTAGTTCGCGAACGTCCGATCTGTCTCGATCGCGACAACCCGCTTCGCGCGTGTGGCGAGTCCGCGGGTGAGCACGCCGAGCCCGGGACCGATCTCGAGCACGACATCCTTTACTGTGATGTGCGCGTGGTTGAGGTGTCGTTCGGCGACTCTCGGATCGACGAGGAAGTGCTGCCCGAGTCCCTTTCTCGCTCGCACGCCGAGGGACGACAATACCTGCCGCGGCTCTGCGGAAGCCACGGTTCGAGGGACCGCGGCAGGGCGCTTTATGTTTGTCCCTTGCGTTCCCGCCTGGCCCGCGGACGACTCCGGGAGCCGGGCAACCCTATCCTTAATACCCGACCGTGGGATGCCGACGCGTGGCCGTGGAGGTCCTCAGGTTTCCTTTCCAGACGGAGGGAAGCCTCCAGTGTTGGACCGTCGGGCTCATCATCGGGGTCCTCGTCCTCGCCCTCGGGATCCTCATGGCGTATCAGCGGTACATCGCCGGGAAGAGGCCCGTCCAGCACCTCTGCGATTACTGCGGGCACATGGTCTCCGTCGTCAGCGACTGTCATCATGCGCCTGTCCGGGAACGCTTCCTCCATGGGATCTGTCTCGAGTGCAAGAAGGAATGTCGGCTCGTCTGCTCGAAGTGCAAGAGGCCCGTGTGACCGCGGGGCGCGACTCCCACCTCCCCCCTCGCTGCGGCTTCGGATCCATCCCCTGATTCGGAGGCCCGGAGTCGGCAATCCTTATACCGCCGGGGCGCGTCGCCCACGCGTTGCCGAGCCAGACGAGACCCTGCGGATCGTTCCTCCAAGGAGACCTGCCCACGGGATGCGTCCAGTGCACGGCGGGGGCCAAGATGGTCCTCTTCGTGACGGGGCTCTGCCAGTTCCACTGCTTTTACTGCCCCGTGTCCGAGGAGAAGATGTACAAGGACGTTGTCTACGCGGATGAGAAACGTGTGACGGAGGATGAGGATGTCCTCGCGGAGGCCCGAGCGATCCGGGCGATGGGGGCTGGCATCACGGGCGGAGACCCGCTTGACGCGGTCGACCGAACCTGCCACTACATCCGCCTCCTGAAGGAGGAATTCGGTCCGGAGTTTCACACGCATCTCTACACGATGACGACAGACCCGACGAAGATCCGGACTCTTGCGGACGCGGGCCTCGACGAAATCCGGTTCCACGTGCCGCCCGGCCTCTGGTCTCGAGCCGCGGAGAGCGGCTTCGTCGACACGGTCCGCCTCGCGAAGTCCCTCGGGATGGTCGTGGGCCTCGAGGTCCCGCTGATCCCCGAGCGCGAGGACGACCTCGTGAAGCTCGTCGAGTGGGCCGAGTCCGAGGACCTCGCGTTCGTGAACCTGGACGAGATGGAGTTCTCCGACGCGAACTACGCGAGGATGAAGGTCCGGGGCTACGAGTCCAAGCACGACCTGTCGTACGGGGTCCGCGGAGCCGATGCCGTTGCCCTGAGGCTCCTCGAGCGATCCTGGAGGACGACCGTCCACTACTGCTCGAGTGGTTACAAGGACGGATGGCAGCTCCGGACGAGAATCAAGCGACGGGCAGAGACGATCGCACGGCCCTGGGACGTCGTCACGGAGGACGGCACCCTCATCAAGGGAATCGTTGAGGGAGACGATCTCGAATCGATCCGGTCCGAGATCGAGAGCAAGCATGGGGTCCCGAAGGAACTCATCGGGGTCGATCTCGGACGCAGGCGGGTCGAGGTCGCTCCCTGGGCTCTTGAGGAGATCGCCTCGAAACTCGGTCGCCCCTCTTTCATCGTGGAAGAGTATCCGACGGCGGATGCTCTCGAGGTCGAGCGGACTCGCCTGCCGTAGCATCGACGCAGCGAGCGCATCGCCATGTCGACGCGGCAATCAGCGTCCAGGGACCCACCGTCGAGCCACAGCCATCGCAGGAGAGGCCACGGACGTTCCGCGTCCACGGATCCGTACGGACCCGGATCGGACCGTGGCGCGTGGGCAGGAGGACTTCCGCGGTCGGGACTCGCACGGCCCGAATCCCACAGAGTCTTGCTTCGGCTTTCGGGTCGTAGCGCTCGAGCGCTTCCGAGAGACGACGATCCCGTTCGGCTTCGATGGCCCGGACCAGGTCCTCGGAGACGGAGGGCTCTGCGTCCCGGAGTTCCCGGGCGGTCCGATCGAAGTACCCGAAGACGCGGCGGACCTCTTCCTCCAGGAGAGAGAGACAATCCCGTCGAAAGGCTTCGAGATTAGACGAGAGGCGCGCCTCCAGGGTCCGGGAAGCCACCGTGTACCGACCCTCCACCTGCGGCTCATCCGCAGGCCATGGGACCGGAACGAGGGGCGCTTCCGCGAGGTCCAGGGACTCTGGCCAGCTCTCGGCCCCGTCCTCCGAGACGGCAATCGCGTGGAAACTCTCCCGCTTCTCGTCGGCGAGGAGGGTGACGCGGAACAGGAAGACGTAGATCCAGGCGTCCCAAAGGCGGACAGGAAAGGACGCGCGAGGGTCCGGCATCGCGACGCCGCCATCCGCAAGGGCCCGGACGACCCAGTCCCCCGACGGCGTATCGACCTTTGCGGCGCCCCAATGACCGCGGCGCGTCGCCGCAGTGAGCATCCGCTCGAGCATGTAACTCCCCGGCGCTACAAGCTCCGCGTCGAACCGGCCGGCCTGGTCCGGGGCGAACGTCATGCAGAAGGACGAGGGCACTTCGAGCGCTTCCGCTCGTTCATCCGGTAGCCGGACCCAAGTCAGGGGACCTCGGTCGAGCCACTCGGCCCCGAGGTCCTCCAAGAGGTCGAGGACGAATGAACGCAGGTCGGCCGTCTCGCTCATGCGACCGCCTGCGCGTCGAGAGGACCGAGGATCTCTGCGTTCCAGTCCCGTGCGCCCTCGTACCTCGCGCGCGCCGCGAGGAGAGTGTCCGCAAGCCTTCGGAGCGCGGCCCGGCGCTCCTCGGCTTCCCGGAGGGCCCATATCTCCATGAGGAGATCCTCGAAGCTCCGCCTCTCCGAGAGATTGCCGAGGATGAGGTCCAGTTCACCCACGACGAGCTCGAACATGTGAATCTTCCGGTCCAGGAGCTCAATGAGGTACTCTTCCACGGTGTCCCGGGCCCACAGGTTCACCACGTGGACTTCCCGATCCTGGCCGATCCGGTGCACTCGGCCGATCCGCTGTTCGATCCGGAGGGGATTCCAGGGGAGATCGTAGTTCACGAGAGCCCTCGCGAACTGGAGGTTGCGGCCTTCTCCGCCCGCCTCCGTGCTCAGGAAGATCTGTCGATCGCCGCGGAACGCCCGGACGGCCTCGTCCTTCGAGTGCCTCGAGAGGCCCCCGTGGTAGACCGCGACCCGGTGGCCCTCGGCCTCGAGGATGCTGCGGAGGTATTCGAGCGTCCGGAGGTACTGGGTGAACACGAGGACCTTCTCGTCGGAGGACGAGAGGAACCGGAGGAGGTGGCCCCCCTTCGCATTCGCACGTACTGCAAGCGCCTCCTCGCACAGCGCCGAGAGCCGTTCCCGCTCCTCGGGTCCGAAGAGAGGGCTGGCGGACATCCTCGCTAGGGTCTTCGAGGCGGCGTACGAACTGCTGCCGATTTCCCGCTGGAGGACGATCAGGGTGAGACGCGCGGTCAAGGGGAGACGGCCACCGGGTCCCCACCAAGCATCCCGTACGAAGCCCGTCACGTCGCGGTAGAGCTCCCGCTCTGGACGGGAGAGGACGACGGGCACCGAATGGACCCTCCGCGGAGGAAGCGTGAAGGCGATCCCGCGCCGGTTCCGCACCATGACGTCCCGGAGGCGCGAGCGGAGCTCCTCGACCCGACCCGGCATCCGTCGGTCCGGGGCCGCCACGAACCGAGCGAGGAAGCCCTCGTAGGTGTGGAGCTGCCCCGGTTTCAGGAGACTCACGAGGTTGAAGAGCTCGTCCATGTTGTTCTGGATCGGCGTTGCGGTCAGGAGGAGCATGTACTTCTTGCGGAGTCCCGCGACGAACCGCCAGGCCAGGGAGTCCCGGTTCTTGAGGCGATGGGCCTCGTCGACGATGACGAGGTCCCACAGGGACCCCTGCGCCGCAGACCGATGGGGCTCTCGCTTCGCGGTGTCGATGGAGGCGATGAGGAGGGGATGCCGGGACCAGTCGTGAGCGGACCGGAGGACCTCGAACGGCAGGGAGAACTTCTCGACCATCTCCTCACGCCACTGGGTCGCCAGGGATGGCGGCGTCAGGACGAGCGCGCGCCGTGCGAGTCCGCGGATCGCATACTCCTTGAGCAGCAGCCCTGCCTCGACCGTCTTCCCGAGGCCGACTTCGTCCGCGAGGATCGCGCGGCCGCGGAGCTCGCGGAGGACCTTCAGAACCGTCCGTTCCTGATGGGGGAGCCGCTGAACCCCCCGGAGGGAGGGCCACGCAAGGAGGCGATCGAAGCCTTCGACGAGGGAGAGACGATGGGCCCGGATGTTCAGGCGCCATGCGCGAGAGCCGTCGGAGGTCCCGAGACCCGCGGCCTGGAGGAGGTCGCGATCCGCTGCGCTGAACGCGAGGCGGAGACGAGAGTCGTCCGACTGGCGGGCTGCAGCGGCACCCGAGCTCATCGTGGGGGTTCCCTTCACCCGGAATCCAGGCGCCTCCGCATCGGCCCCCGCGGACTTAATCGTTTTCGAGGCGAGTCCCGGGCTCTGCGTCATTGAGACGGGACCGCGCAAGGTGCGCTCGCCCTCGCGACCGCGACCCCGAACAGCGGGCGATGGAGCGACCCGGGTCGCCGTGTGGGTCCTACGAGTATCGGGGCTCCGTGACGACTGCGGCTCACGTCGGCGTGATACCGAGGACTCGCGGACCTCAGGCCACGCTTACGCTCTGGATGGCATGGTGCCGGACGATGAGCTCCCGCGAGAGGCGGAGGTTTCGGCCTTCCTTCCCAATCGCGCGGCCCTTCTTCTTCGCGTCGACCGTGACCGTCGCGTGGGTCACATCGCCCCGCTGTTCGATGTGGACTCCCTTCACATCATAGTTCCGGAAGACGTTCGCGACGAACTTCCCCGGATCGTCGGAGTATTCGATGATGTGGATGTCCTTGTTCATGAGCCGTTTCAGCTTCGCGACGTGCTCGCCCTTCTTGCCGATCGCTTTGCCGATGTCCCCTTCCTTCACGACGAAAATCACGCGATCCTCCGCGTCGAGGCAGTCGACGACGGTGGATCGGGTGACATCCTGGAAGAGGGCGACGAACCTAATCGTCTTCTCGTCAAAGGTGACCTCGGCCATCGGGGCACCTAGACGCTGAGGATGTTCGACTCCCCCGCACCGAGGACGGCAAGGGCGGAGACGGAGAACGGAACTCCGCAGGCGGCCCCGAGCTCCACATTCGTACCCTCGAACCGATGCACACGGACGTCGCCCGGGGCCCCAAGGTCTGCCGCGGGGCAGTTCGAAGCCACGACGACGAGCTTCGCGCTCCGAGCCCTCAAGGCCTTCTTCACCTCGCGGACGCCGAACCGGACGTTGCCCGTGTCGGTGGCGACCTTCAGGGCGCGCGGGACATCGATCATGCCTCGGCCTCCGGCTCGACGACGGGCGGGGGTGGCGAAGTCGCGGACTTCGGGGCGAGCTTCGCCAACGGCACCCCGGCAGGCGGCTTGTACACGAGGTTCACCGCGCCCGTGCCGAGAGTGACCGGTTGCCCGACGATGACGTTCTCCGCCACACCGTCCAGGTAGTCGACCTCACCCTGGATTGCGGCCCGCAGGAGATGGTGGGCTGTAATCTCAAACGCCGCACGGGCGAGGACGGAGGACTTGCGGCCCGAGATGCCGTGGCGGCCGATCGCCTTCACGTCCCCGTCGTTCGTCATCATGTCCGAGACGAGCATGATGTGACGGATGTCGACGGTGAGGCCCTGTTCCTGAAGAGTGTTGTAGGCCTCATTGATGACCGCGTTCCGGGCCGCCTCAATCCCCAGGACCTCGTAGATCTCCTGTATGGAGTTCGTCGTCGTCCTCGAAGCGTCCACGTAGGGGAGCTCGAGGATCTTGGAGAGGTTCGAGCCTTCCGTGTAGATGACATACCCCTCCCCGCGCTTCTTGATGATGGCCCTGCGGATCCCGTCGATCCCCTTGATTTTGGTCGTGCGGACCTGTTCGACGAGGCGCTGGAGTTTCTTGTACGAGGGTTCGCCTGCTTCGATGACAATCGCCTTCACCTTCTTCTCCGCGTTCCCGACGGTACGCTTGACCTCCTCCGCGGCACCGAGTTTCTTCATACGCTCCTCGAGCTCGGACCACGTTACGCCACGCGACTTCATCCGGTGATCGTCCGCGTACACGAGGACCCTCATGTGCTCGAGATCCGTCTCGATCTCCGCGATGTCCTCCAGGATCGTCACCTCGATCTCCGTCGCGATCTTCCGCATCTTCTCGAGTTCATGGTAGTTCGACTTCGTGTGGATCTCCATGATCGGCGTGGACGGCACGCGCCGGGCGTCGACGATCTCGATGAGCCGAGGGAGCCCCAGGGTCACGTTCATCTCCGCCACGCCGGCATAGTGGAACGTACGCATCGTCATCTGCGTGCCAGGTTCCCCGATGGACTGCGCGGACACGATCCCCGCGGATTCGTTCGCGTCGATCCGGTGAATCTCGTACTTGTCGCACACCTTCTCAAGCACCTCGTGGAGCCGCTTCTTGCTCACCTTGAGACCGTCCATCTTCCTCGCGAGCTCGCTGGCGACGGATCGAGGCAGCCATCGGCCGATCTCCTTCAGACCTTCCATGATCTCCTGCTCGCCCGGGGTCAGGGGCGCGGCCTTCGTGGGGATCTTGAGGGGGATCTCCGGCTCGGCGGGCCCCTCCGCGGCGTCCGTCTTCCGGCGGCCTCTCGCGACGGGCTTCGCCTTCCGTTCCTTCTTCGCCGGCTCCGGAAGCGCCGGGGCGCCAAGCTTCTTCAGGATCTTGACGGCCTCCTTCTCGGAGACGAATCTCTTCAGGCGTTCCACCTTGGACCGTGAGAGGGTCTCCAGGGTGAAGCCCGCATCCGCGAGGGCCTCGGCCGTCTTCTTCGAGATGCCCCGGCTCCGCAGGGCCTGAACCGTCGCTGCACGCGCCATGATCATTCCTCCGAGGCCGGTTCTTCCTCCTCGACCTCGACCTCCTCCTCGCTCAACTCGACATACATGTCCTTCTCCGTGAGCCCGTAGGAGGCCATCTCCTGCTCCCGGAGCCTCTCCTTCCACGAGGGCTCCTCACCGAGGACCTCCTGCAGGACATCGTCGATGTCGACCGCGCGCCCTTGGACGCTCCGGGATGGGTCCACGCCATCCTCGCCGAACCGGAACTGGATGATCGTGTTCGCCGTGTTCCGGACCGTTCCGTCCTCCTTGACCTTCAGGTCCTCGAGGGCATTGATGAGTCGCCGCTGCATGTACCCGGACCGGGACGTCCGGACGGCCGTGTCGACGAGACCTTCGCGGCCACCCATCGCATGGAAGAAGTACTCCGTCGGGTAGAGGCCCGACTTGTACGAGGACTTCACGAAGCCCTTCGCCTCCGCCCCGAGGTCCCCCTTCTTGAAGTGTGGAAGGGTGCGGTTCCAGTATCCGCGGCTCAACCGCTCCCCGCGGACGGCCTGCTGTCCGATACAACCCGCCATCTGGGACAGGTTGAGCATGGACCCACGGGCGCCGGACCGGGCCATGATGACCGCGCTGTTCTCGATCCCGAGGTGCTTCCCCGCGATCTGGCCGGCCTGGTCGCGAGCCCGACCGAGGACCTTCATCGCTTCGACCTCCAGGGTCTCCTCGAGGGACCGCCCCGGCATCTGCTCGAGTTCCCCGCGCTTGTACGCCTCCACGAGCCCCTCGACCTTGTCGACGGCCCCCCGGAGGACCTCGGCGATCTGCTTCTTCGCCTCCTCCGGGATGTCCTCGTCGTCAATCCCTGTCGTGAAGCCTCGGACCATGATCGCGCCGATCGCGAGCTTCGTCGCCCGGTCGATGAACTCTCGCGCGGCGTCCGCCCCGTAGTCACGGGCGAGCTTGTCGAGGATCTTGCCCTTGAACGCGCCGATCGCGTTCTCGTCGATCGTTCCCGAAAGGATCACCCCGTCCTTGATCACGACGAGGGAGTCCTCCTCCTTGAGCTCCTTCAGGCCGATGTCGCCCTTCGGGGCGATGGAGGACTTGAACGTCATGCTCAGGTCCTTCGGGAGTACGGTCGAAAAGAGGGCCTTCCCGGACCAGTACTCCTGCCCGCCCTTCTTGGTGTCGGAGGGTGGGAGATCCGTCACGTTGATCTTGCTCAGGATGTACGTGACCTCCTCCCGCGTGAAGCGGGAATCCTTGTGCGTGAGGAGGAACGCGCCCGTGATGTGGTCGTGGATGCCTCCGATGACGGGACCGCCGAAGCGCGGGGACAGGATGTGCTCCTGGACCCGCATGAGGACGCGGGCCTCCGCCCGGGCCTCCTCGCTCTGGAGGACGTGGAGGTTCATCTCGTCTCCGTCGAAGTCCGCGTTGTACGGAGGGCACACGGCGAGGTTGAAGCGGAACGTCTTGTGAGGCATCACACGGACCTCGTGGGCCATCATGGACATCCGGTGGAGGGAGGGCTGTCGGTTGAAAAGGACAATGTCCCCGTCGACGAGCTGCCGCTCAACCGTGTATCCGATCTCGACGGCCTCCGCGACGACCTCCGCGTTCTTCTCCGTCACCCGGATCCGGCGACCGTCGGGCCGAATCACGTAGTTCACCCCGGGCAGGTATTCACCGAGAGAGCCGACCGGAACCGGGCCGCGCTTCACCCAGAGCTTCACGATGTCCAGGTTGTACGTCTGCACGTGCACGGGGACCGTGAGCTCCCGGGCGGCCTCCGTGGGCACCCCGACCTCGTTGATCGAAAGGACGGGATCCGGCGAGATGACCGTGCGCGCGCTGAAGTTCACCCGCTTCCCGGACAGGTTCGACCGGAACCGCCCCTCCTTTCCCTTGAGCCGCTGGACGAGGGTCTTCAGGGGCCGGCCGGAGCGGTGCCTCGCCGGCGGGATCCCGGAGGTCTGGTTGTCGAAGTACGTCGTGATGTGGTATTGGAGGAGTTCCCACAGGTCCTCGACGATGAGCTGGGGGGCGCCCGCGTCGCGGTTCTCTCGGAGCCGCTGGTTGATCCGCAGTACGTCGACGAGCTTGTGCGTGAGGTCGTCCTCGGACCGGTCCCCGGACTCCAAGGTGATCGAGGGCCGCACGGTGACGGGCGGCACGAGGAGCGCGGTGAGGATCATCCATTCGGGCCGGGCGACATCGGGGTTGATGCCCAGGACCCGGAGGTCCTCGTTCGGGATCCGCTCGAGACGCTCCCTCACCTCCTTGGGGGTGAGCTTGTGGCCGTCCTCCCGGAACGTCGTGGGCTTGTCGAGGGTGACCTTCCCCTGCTCTTCACCGCAGTGCGGACATCGCTGGCGCTTCGTCGCTTCCCTCGCGGTCTCCTTCGTGACGAGGCCGACTTCGGCGAGGTCTCCGCCGAGCTCTTCGACCTGTTCCATCTCCGCGATGTACTCCATCGCCTGCTGGCGCGTGAGGAGGAGACGACCGCACCGGCGGCAGGTGGCCTGGAGGAGTTTCTTGATGTCCTTCACATACCCGACATGAATCACGGGCATCGCGAGATCGATATGCCCGAAGTGCCCGGGACAGTCGTCCACCTTCCCGCCGCACGTCTTGCAACGGAGGCCCGGCTCGATGACCCCGAGGTGGGAGTCCATGAGGCCCATGTCGATGGGGAAGCCGTCGTCGTCGTACGTGTCTGCGGTGATGATCTTCGTGGCCGACATCCGGCGGACCTCGTCCGGGCTCAGGAGGGCGAACTTGATCGCACGGATCCGTTTCGTGACGCCTCGCATCGACATCATTTGAGGTCCTCCAGCTGGAGACGCATGGCGACGCCAAGGGACAAGAGCTCATCCAGGAGCAGCTTGAACGCGTAGGACGTCTGGACGGGGTAGATCTTCGAAGTGTTCTCGCAGACGGGGCAGCGCATGTTACCCTTCCGGTCCTTGATCGCGAAGTGGCCGCAGTCCGTGTTCCCGCAGACGTACTGGACCGTCCCGTCGGATTCGTCGAGGAGGCGATCCTTGATGACCATCGCGGCCCCGTGGCCGATGAGGCAGTCCCGCTCCATCTCCCCGAACCGGAGCCCGCCCTGGCGGGAGCGACCTTCCGTGGGCTGGCGCGTGAGGATCTGCACGGGACCGCGGCTCCGGACGTGGAGCTTCCCGGACACCATGTGGTGGAGCTTCTGGTAGTAGATGACGCCCACGAAGATCTCCGCGGGGATCATCCGGCCCGTCTTCCCGTCGTACAGGACTTCCTTCCCGTTCGACCGGAAGCCGGCCTCCTCGAGGGATTTCCGGAGGCCGTCCTCACGTTCCCCGCTGAACGGGGTGCCGTCGACGAAGCGGCCCTGCATGGAGCCGATCTTCCCGCCGATCTGCTCGAGGACGTGAGCGACGGTCATCCGCGAGGGAATCGCGTGGGGGTTGATGATGAGGTCCGGGATGATGCCCTGGCCCGTGAAGGGCAAGTCCTCCTGGGGCGCGATGAGGCCGATGACGCCCTTCTGCCCGTGACGGGAGGCGAACTTGTCCCCGAGCTCCGGAGTCCGGAGGTCGCGCACCTTCACCTTCGCCAGCTTGGAGCCGTTCTCGCTCTCCGTGAGCATCACGGAGTCGACCCAGCCGCTCTCCCCGTGACGGACCGTAATGGAGGTCTCCCGCCTCTTCTGGGGCGTGAGGAAGTCCGTCTCCTCCTCGAGGAACCGAGGAGGGCTCGTCTTCCCGATGAGGACGTCCCCGCCGGTGACAAGGACTTCGGGCGAAATGAGCCCGTCATCGGGCGTGAGGTTCGCGTAGGACAGGTCTGCGCGGGCCCCGCGCACGTCGGGGGAGGGGATCTCGAAATGGTCCTCCTGCCCCCCCGGGTAGCGGCGCTCCTCCGCCCGGTACGTCCGCATGAAGGACGACCGGCCGAGGCCGCGCTCGATGGAGGCCTTGTTCATCACGATCGCGTCCTCCATGTTGTAGCCGTGGAAGGACATCACCGCGACGACGAAATTCTGTCCCGCGGGCCGCTCATTGAACGAGACGTACTTCATGGAGTCCGTCTGGACAAGGGGCTGCTGGGGGTAGTGGAGCAGGTGACTCCGGGTGTCGGGCCGCGCGCGGTAGTTGCTCGCACCGAGGCCGAGGGACTGTTTCGCCATCCCCGCGCCCATCGTGACGCGCGGCGACGAGTTGTGCTCCGGGTACGGGACAAGTCCCGATGCGACACCGAGGATGATCTCCGGATCGACCTCGAGGTGGGTCGTATCCTTCGTGATCTGGCCCTTGATCCGGAACGTCTTGTGGCAGTGGTGGCACTCGAGGAGCATCTCGTCCTCCCTGACGCCCATGTTCGCCCACGACACGTTGTTCCGGCTGAGGGGCTTCTTGCACTCCCTGCAGCGGGCCGGGACGTCGTAGGGATAAATCGCGATGAACGTGTCCTCCTCCTCCTCGGCGTCGACCCATTCCACGACCCCGTTGCGGACGAGGTCGGAAAACCGGGCCCGGCCCAGCTTGAGGTCCTCGAGGTGCTTCCGGGTGAGGACGAGGTGTCCGTCCTTCGCGACGAGCAGAGGCCTCCGGATGCGACCCTCGTCGCAGTTGATGATGATCTCGCTCATGTTCTCGTCGAGCCGGACGTTAACCTCGTGGCTGAGGAGGCCCGAGCGACGCCGCTCTCGGATCTCGGAGACCAGCATCGTGGGATCCTCGTGGAGGCCCACGAGGTCCCCGTTCACGTAGACGCGAGTGAGCTCGCTCTGCTGGCCTTTCACCTGCTTCGTGCCGAGGTCTGCGAGGAGGAGCTTGACCTCCTCCTCCGGAAAGCCTTCCGACACGTCGATGACGAGGGCGCAGTTCTTGACGAGACCGCAATTCTGTCCCTCCGGGGTCTCGTTCGGACACAGCCGCCCCCACTGGGTCGGATGCAGGTCGCGAGCCTCGAAGTGCGGCTGGGACCGCGTGAGGGGCGACGTGACCCGGCGCAGGTGGCTCAGGGTCGACATGTTCGACGTGCGATCGAGGAGCTGACTCACTCCGGCGCGGCCGCCGACCCAGTTGCCGGTGGCGAGCGCGTGCAGGAGCCTCTGGGTAAGCAGATCGGGCCGGATCGCGGAACTGATCTTGAGCTCCCGGCGTCGCGCATAGGACCGCTCGAGCTGGTACTTCAGGTCCTTCACGAGGTTCGCGAAGGCGACCCGGAAGAGGTCCTCCATGAGGTCCCCTGCGAGCTTGAGACGCTTGTTCGCGTAGTGGTCCTTGTCGTCCTCCCGCCGCTTCCCGAGGGAGAGCTCGAGGACCGTCCGCGCGACGCGGCCGAGGAAGATCGCCTTCTTGATCCGGTCCTCCCGCGTGTCCCCTAGGTGGGGAAGGAGGGATCGATCCAGAATGGACTCGACCTTCTTCGTTCGGTACTCCTTCGCCTGGCCCGTCGCGAACTTCTTCTCGAGGTAGTTGATCGCGTCGTCCCTCGACAGGATGCCGTTCGGCGGGTAGGATTTCTTGTTCCTCACTTCCTCGATGTTCGCGTAGACGATGTTTCCCATTCCGGGCGCAGAAACAATCGCGTTGTAGATGTCCTCGTCCCGCTCCATCCCGAGGGCGCGCATGAGGATGATGAGGGGGATCTGCCCTGAGGCCGTGGGGACGGAGACGATCAGCTGGCCGTCCTTCTTCTTCTCCATGAGGGTCAGGGCGCGGTAGCCTTCCTTCTGGGAGAAGACCTTCGCGACCTCGACCTTCCGTCCATACCGCTCGTTGAACTCCACGAGGACGCGGTTCGGCGCGAGGTCCTCGAGGCTGATGAGGGTGCGCTCCGTTCCACCGATGATGAAATACCCGCCGGGGTCGTAGGGGTCCTCGCCCGACTCCGTGAGCTTCCGGCGGTACTCTTCGAGGGAGAGCTCGCCCTCCGTCTCGAGGTTCTCCTTGTAGAGGAGGCACTTCTTCGTCTTCACCATGATCGGAAGGTTCCCGATGTGAACCTGCTCAGGCTCCCGCTCGATCCCGTTCTCTATGACGGTGAAATCAAGGTAGATGGGCGCGGTGTAGTTTAAGTTCCTGAGGCGGGCCTCCATCGGAGTGAGAGGATGCGTGGCGCCATTCGCCTCCTTCACGATGGGCAGGCCGAGCTTGATCGTGGGCTTCGCCTCGAGGTCGATCCGGCCGCGCTCGTCACGCTTCCGGCCGATCCGAATCTCGATGACGTCACCCTCCGTTCGATCCTCATCGAGCTTGATGATCCCACGCCGGTCGTCCTCAGGGGACGCGCGGTGGTTGTCGACAATCCGCTGCATGCGTGAATTGGGGTTGTCGATCGTGGGGAGGAAATCGTTGAACGAGGCGATGTGGTGGTTCACGATGGACCGTTCCCGGAAGAATGCGTCAATGAGTTCACGCACGCAATCACCTCCCGATGACGAGGCGGTAGGCTTCCGAGACGCCGGCCGTGCCGCTGACGCGGGTCACGCGGATGACCCTCCCCTCCTCGATCGGGCCCTCGATCCGCTCGAGAACCTGGATGACCGGGTCGCTCCGCCGGATCTTCGGGAGCTGGTCCTTCGTGATCCTGAGGACCTTCAGGACCCTCTGCGTCTCCTCATCGGGAACGAGCCGGTGCTCTGGTACGAGCTGGTGCTCCAAGACGTTGAACCTCAAGGGAGTGCCTCCCTAGGCGACCTTTCCTGACCCACCTTGCATGTCACGCGGCCGGGAGCCGTTCGGGCCCGCGGGGAGTTTCGGAGCCCCGCGCGGGCCGCAGGACCCGTTCGAACCCCGGACCACCTGGTTTCCTTCCGCCCTCCTCGTTGAGGAGCGCGGCTAAAAGCCAGATGCTCTTTCCAGGGACGACGAGATCGCCGTCCAACCTAGCTGAGCTACGGGCCCTCGGGCTAGCGGCGGCGACATGCGACCGCGCTCCAAAACGGCGGCCATAATTAAACTTTGCGGTGATCCCCCGACAGCCGTCCGCTTCCCGGTTCGATGGCGGGGAACCCTGCTCATTTTCATAATGAATGAGTGATATAAATGTCCGCCAAGGAGGACCCCCACAACGTTTTATAGACCGCCCTCCTTCCGCGGCCCCGTGAGCCCCTCGGACTCCCGGTGCACGTCCTGCGGCGCGGTCCTCTCGGAGAAGGGGTCCACGAGCTTCCTGTGCCCGAGTTGCGGGAAGGGAGCGATCGGCCGGTGCACCCGATGCCGGGACCAGTCCGTGCTCTACCGATGCCCGACCTGCGGGTTCGAGGGACCGTGAGGGGCTGCCATGGGCTCCGTCGCCGTGACGTTCCGGGTCATGCCCGAGGGGCTCGAGGTGGATCTCGAGGCCCTCAAGTCGTCCGTCCGGGGGGCCCTGGGTACCGCGTTCCGGAACCTCGAGGAGAGGCCCGTCGCGTTCGGTCTTAGAGCGATCCTGGCCATCGCGATCGTCGACGACGCGTCAGGGGGCGCGGA
>Ga0154851_142_pt1 | contig 14057 bp, 24 predicted proteins | sample Rifle2008BG16ft_FD_105579 | JGI IMG/M metagenome (GOLD analysis project Ga0154851, IMG submission 105579) | Euryarchaeota archaeon RBG_16_68_13
ACGTACGAGGTCGGCGGCCTCGGGAACCTCCTTGCTCGCGCGACGTTCGGCGCGCCTCCGGACACGGAGATGGTCCTCCTCACGGTCCTGACGATGATCGTCGTCGTCCTCGCGATGAACAAGCTCGTCTGGCGGCCCCTGTACCACCGGGTGTCCGTAAACTACCGGATGGAGGTCCAATGACGGAGGCCCGCCCGCTCCTCGAGGTCCGGGACGTATCGAAGTCCTTCTTCGAGGACTCGAAGGAGTTCAAGGTCCTCGACGGGATCCGGTTCGACGTCCGCGACCGGGACTTCGTCTGCGTCGTGGGCTCCTCGGGATGCGGGAAATCGACCCTCTTGCGAGTCATCGTGGGCCTCGAGCCGCCCACGGCGGGCGACGTCCGGTTCGAAGGCCAGCCGATCCGGGCGGACAACCCGCAGGTCGCGATGGTCTTCCAGTCCTTCGCTCTCTTTCCTTGGCTCACGGCCGAGCAGAACATCGAGCTCGGCCTCGAGGCCCGTCCGATCTCGCCCGAGGCGCGGAGGGCTCGGGCCGCGAAGTACGTGGACGCCGTCGGCCTCACGGGATTCGAGAACGCCTACCCGCGGGAGCTGAGCGGGGGGATGAAGCAGCGCGTCGGGCTCGCGCGGGCCCTCGCGATCGAACCGGACCTCCTGTGCATGGACGAGCCCTTCTATGCCCTCGACACGCTCACCGCGCAGAGCCTTCGGGACGAGATCCTCCAACTCTGGGGGGACCCCGCCCTCCCTCCCCGGGCCGTCCTCATGGTCACCCATAGCATCGAGGAGGCCGTGTACCTCGCGGACCGCGTGATCGTCCTCTCGGACCGTCCGGGAAGGGTCCTCGCGGAGCGGCGGATCGACCTTCCGAGGCCGCGGAACCGGAAGGAGCCGGAGTTCTACGGGTGGGTCGACGAGCTGTACTCGCTCATCGTCTGAGGGAGGGGTCCGAAGTGTCTAATATCGGGAAGGACGATGTCGCACGGAATCCCTTGATGGGCACGTCGAAGGGGGCCCCCGGTCCGCGTTCCCCCCCGGACATGGCCGTCATCTCCCGGGTCTCGATCAGCCAGATCGTGGGCCTCGTCGAGTCGATCGACGAGGTCGGGGGCCAGGCGGACATCGCGACGATCGCCCAGGAGGTCGACATGGACCTCGACCGCCTCGGCCCCGTCGTCGACGCCGCGGAGTTCCTCGGCCTCCTGAACGTGGTGGACGGGGACCTCCGCGTGAACGATCTGAGCCGACGGGTCCTCACGTCGAGGGTGAAGGAGCGGAAGGCGATCATCCGAGACATCATCGAGGACGTCCCCGTCTTCCGCCAGGTCACGACCCTCGTCCGGGCCGCGGGCCGGCCCCTCGAGAGGAAGGAGGTCCTCGCGACCCTCTCGACTCACGTCGGGGGCCACCACGCGGAGGACTTCTTCAAGGCCCTCGTCTACTGGGGACGGTACGTGGAGCTCGTCCGATACGACAGCGAGACGGAGCAGGTCAGCCTGAGGGAGCCGTCTCCGTAGGACGCGACCCTCCGGCGGGGCGCTACCGTCCGCCGAACCACTCACGCAGGACGGGGTGCATCTCCATCATCTGTTCCCGTCCGATTGCCTCGTACATCTGGATCATGATGCCCACGGCGAGGAGCACGCCGGTCCCGGACGCGCTCCCGACCGTGCCGATCATGTCGGCTCCGGCCGCGAGGGCCCCGACGAAGGCGCCGGAGATGATCGTGACCACGGGGATGTACCGTTCGAGCACCCGACGGAGGATCCTCGGATCCCGACGGAATCCGGGGATCTGCATCCCGCTCGATTCGATCTGCCGCGCGACCTCCTCGGGCCCCATGTTCGTCGTCATGATCCAGAACTTCGCGAACATGATGGAGCCGCCGATCATGACGCCCAGGTACACGAGGAGGCGGAGGAGGACCTGCCAGTACTCGTGGCCTCGCAGGTACGCCCCGTACGTCACGGGATTGAACAAGGGGAGGAGCCAGTCACCGACCCCGTTGACGTTCGACAGGTAGTAGGCGAGGCCCTCCGTCGGCGTCGTCTGCTGGATGATCCCCGCGATGACGAGGGGGTCGTCTAAACCGGGATACGCACCGATGAGAGGATTCCTCCCGATGTACGGCCATTCGGGATGCTGCCAGAAGAGAAGGGAGAACATGCTCACGTTCGCGAGGACCGCGGCGACGAGGATGACGGGGATGTTCGAGGCGTACATGAGGCGGATCGGATACCGGCCGCGGGCCCCGCGCGCGGCTCCGTGGGCGAGCGGCAGTTCGATCCGGGTGGACTCCGTGTACGCGACGATCAGGAAGATCCCCATGGTGCCGATGAGGGCGATGAGGGGATTCGGCGGCTGGAACATGATCTGCTCCAGGCCCGTCGAGCCGATCTGGCCCGCCGGCATGTTCTGCAGATAGTAGATCGTCTTCGGGATCGTGCCTGCAGGTACGGCCGATCCGGCCTGGGACGCCTCCCAGTTGAACGTCCCCGTGAAAATCTGCTGGGACACGCCCGCGGCGATGAAGAGGGAGATCCCGGAGCCGATTCCCCACTTCGAGACGACCTCGTCCATCAGGAAGACGAGATACGAGCCCGCGAACAGCTGGATCACGATGAGGATCCTCGCGAGGAGGTTCCCGTTCCCGGCCGGGATGAGACCGAACAGCTGGCCGCCGTTCAGGTTCGTGACGAAGCTCCCGGACGGCGTGAGGAACCCGAAGACCTGAGGGACCGCCTCCACGAAGATCATGATGATGACGAGGAGCTTCTGGGTCCCCTGGTACACGGACTTGTCCTCGTCGTCCCGAAGGTTCAGGTTGATGATCTTCGCGCCCGCGAAGAGCTGCATGATGATGGAACCCGTCACGATCGGGCCGATGCCGAGGTGCATGAGGGAGCCCTGGGCGCCCGCGAGGATCGCCCGGAGACTCGAGAAGAAGTCGATCACGTTCGCTCGGTCGAGGCCGTAGATGAAGACGTTCGTGAGGGCGAAATACAGGACGAGGATGAGGAGGACCCAGAAGATCTTGGTCCGGAACTGCACGTGCCCGTCGGGCCTCGTGACGGCAGGGAGGCGGTCCGTGAGGGGCTTGAGGGAGTACAGCCGACTCTTCTTCTGCTCCTCGAGGGGCATCGCCTAGGCCTCTCCCGCGGGGGACAGTTTCACCGTGCCTCCGGCCTCCGACACTTTCGCGACCGCAGATTCGGACGCCGCGGAGACGGTGATTTCCAGGGCGAGGAAGACGCGCCCGCGGCCAAGGAGCTTGTCGAACCCGGCCGCGGTGAGGTCCACGTGGACCTTCTCGCCTTCGCGGCTCGCATGGCCGGCGACCTCCAGGGCAGGAAGCCGGTGGACGAGGTCCTCGAGGTTGATCGAGGTCGTCTCCCGGGTCTGTGCGTGGCGGGTGAATCCATGCCTGCCGAAATGGTCCGGAGCGTACTTGATCATCCACTTGAACTTGTGCTTGTGCAATCCCGCGTTCCCCGTACCGCCGCGGCCGCCTGCGCCTCGGCCGTGCTTCTTGCCTCGCCCGTGCGTGCGACTTCCGCGGAGCTTCCTCGTCCTACTCACCACGGATGACATCCTCCTCGTAGAGCATCCGCGCAAGGAGCTCGTTGATCGCCTTCCCGCGGTATCCGAGGTCCCCGCCGTCGCGGTACCCTCGCTTGATCGCTCGGAGGCCCTTCACGGCCGGGTGGAGACGGAGGAGCGGCTTCAACTCTCGCACGTCCTTCAGGGTCGCCTCTCCCTTCGCCATCGCCTGGCTCAAGTCCCAGATGGACTTGTACTCGCTGTGGGCCTTGACGAACGCGTCGTCGATGGGCTTGTCTCCCACGGCCCGCCCGCGGCGCAGGAGGAGCTTCGCGAGGACCTCCGCGTCAATCTCCCCCCAGGTCACGAAGTCCTTCACGAGCTGGAGCATCCCGCGGGTCGTCGCGTCGTCCCGCAGCACGACGCAGTGGTTCTGCCGGGTGAGGCGGAGCATCCTCAGGGTGTCCTTCACCGGGGCCGCGAGATCCGACTTGCCGCGGAGCCGGACGATCGCGAAGGCGCTCATTCCTCGGCCCCCTTCCCGTTCGCGGCCTTCTCCGTGAGGTTCTCGCCCTCGACCTCGACCTCTTCGGGGAGCTCGATCTCGCCGCCCTCCGGGGCCGGTGCCTTGTGGACGTGGACCTGTTCCGCGCCCGCCCGGATCCTGAGGCGTTCCTCCTGCTCCGTGCGGACCTTCATGGACGCGGTCCTCCGGAGCGCGTCGAACGTCGCGAGCGCGTAGTTCACCGTCGTCTTCGTGTGACCCTTCGTGAAGGCCCACGCGTCCGTGATCCCTGCGAGCTTGAGGACGCTCTTCGCGATGTCCCCGACCGCGAGGCCGACCCCCTGGGGGGCGGGCTTGAGGGTGATGACGACGGAACCGCTCGCGCCGGAGACCTTGAACGGCAGGGAGTGGGAGCGCTGGCAGCCGCACTCCCAGGAACCGCAGCCCCGCTTGACCTGGATCATGTTGACCTTCGCGGCGTCGATGGCCCGACGGATCGCGGGGCCGACCTCGCGGCCCCGGGCCCGACCGAGGCCCACGAAACCGTCCTTGTTCCCGACGACGCAAGTGATCACGAAGTTGACCCTCCGGCCGGAGTCCGTCATCCTCTGGACCATGTTCACATCGAGGACCTCGTCGTCCATCTCCGGGAGGAGGATGTCCGCGATCTCCGGCTCCCGCACGGGGAGGCCGGTCCGGATCCCGTCCCCCATCGTCGTGATCTCGCCCTTGAGGACCATCCTGCCCAGCTTCGTCTTGGGAGTCCATTCGCTCAGGTCCCTCGTGTATCGTTCCCGGGGTCTCGTCTGCCGCTTCCTCATCGGGTCGCCTCCAGCTTCGCCTTCACCGCGTCGAACGCCTTCGGGATCTCCGCGCCGATGTGCTCCCCGCGGACCCGTTCCTTCGAAGGGAGGACCTCGGGGCTATGCGGCACCGCGAGACCTCCGTCGAGGAGACCCTGGAGGGCCGCGAAGACGCGGCCGCCCCTCGTCGGCTTGTGCAATCCGATGTCGAGGACGGCATCCGGGATCCCCTTCGCCGCCGCGCGTCGCCCTGCGAGGAATCCCGTGAGATACGCGGCCGGGACGTTCCCCGTCCCCGCGGACCATCCGTGCTCCGCGAGCTCCTTCGAGTTCGCGCTCGCAAGGATACGATCGCCGGTAGCGTCCGCCTCGACGATCTGGACGATCATGTGGTTGAGGGTCTTCCGGACGACGGCCCGCGGCCGCTCGCCCCGCAGGAGACGGGCGCGGAGGCGGTAGTCCGTCCGGCCCTCCCGGTGTCGACGGAAACGGACCCGGAAGCGGGGACCCTGGGTCACGTCGCTCCCTCCTTGAGGAGCCCCGCGGCCCGGAGCTGCTGCTCGAGGTGGGCCCGGGACTTGAACATGCCTCCCTTCGCCTTGCGGTAGTACGACCGGTACGTGCGGACGTCGATCCGTCCCTTGGACTTGAGGTCGCGGAGATGGGTCCGGAGGGAACGGATGGAGCTCATCCACCGCTGCTTGTCCGGGGTCCGCGCGCTCGACGAGCCCTTCCGGGTCCCGTGCCCGCGGCGGCGGCCCTTCGCCCGCTGGGCCTGACGCTTCCGTGTCCGGCCGCGGGACACGCCTCGGACGGGCCGCATCGTGATCACGTTCCTGCGGATGAGCTGCCTCAGCTGCTCCCGCGTGATCGCGTCGAGGATGTTCTCCTGCTCCGCGGGGTCCGTCGTGATGCGCACGCGGTTGAGGCCACACTTCAGGATGGACGCCGCGAGGCGCCTCTGGTGGTCGAACCTCATTCCAGCACCACCCGGTTCAGGATGCGGATCTTCCGCTCGTCGCAGGCTTTCTCGATGAGTTCCCGCTTCCGGGTGCCGACGCCGCGGGCCACCCGCACGGCCTGCCGAGCGGGATCGACGGCCTCCACCTGCCGCGGGTTGTGCACGAGGACTTCCTGAAAGCCGCTCGGGTGGAGCCCCCGGACCTCCCTCGGCCCTCGGTACCCCACGGAGGGGAGGTTCCACCGGTACCCGAAGTGCCGTCGGAGCTTCGACTGACCGCCCTGAGGCTTCCGCCATTCCTCGTCGAACTTCTTGTATCGGAACCACTCCTGGCGCCGGAACGCCGGGCGCTGGGCGGACTTCTCCGCTCGGAGCGCGAGAAGCGCGCGCGTGCGCGAATCGAGCTTCGGCTTGAGCCGCGGTTCGTGGACCTTCTTCGGGGGCTCCTCGGCCTTCGCCCCCGGCTTCGCGGCCTTCCTGGGGACCTCTTCCGGAGCCTCCTCCTTCGCCCGCTTGGGCTCCTCCTTCTTCGCCTCCGCCTCGATCCGTTCGAGGAGCCTCGTGCGCAGGTCGTCGACCTTGCCTTCCGCGTCGAGGCCAAGGGAGGCGCACCATGCGACGAGACCCGCCTTACGGGCCGTGCGGACCTCGTGGGGCGTCGGGAGCTTCCCCTCCTCGGCGCGCGGCTCCACGTCCGTTGCCTCGAGGCGCGTCTTCTTCGTCTTCTTCTCTGCCTTCTCCGCAGCGTCCTCCGCCATCGTCACCCCTCCCCGGCCTTCTTCGTGATGTAGATTCCGTCCTGGAAGATCCGCGGGTCGAAGCCTCGGATCCGCGTGGCCTGCTCGATGTTCGCCGCGGTCTGGGAGACCTTCTCGATGTCGGTGCCCTTGAGGATCACCTGATCCCCGCTCACCTCGACCTTCGTGTCCCCGAGGATCTTCGCCCTCCGCGGGTGCTTCTCCCCGAGGAAGTTTTCGATGACGAACTCGGGCCCCTTCACGCTCGCCTTCATCGGGAAGTGGCTGTAGACGATCTTCATCTCGTACGTGAAGCCGTCCGTCACCCCGACGATCATGTTCCCGACGTGCGCGGCGAACGTCCCGACGAGGGCCTTCTCCCGCTTCGTGGGGAACTCCGTCGTGACGACGACGGCGTCTCCTTCCGTCCGAAGGGAGACCTTTGGGTGGGCGAGGGTCCGCTGGAGGGTCTTCCCTTTCGCCGAGACCGTCAGGGTGGCGCCCTGGAGGGTCACCTGGACGCCGGCCGGAATCCCCACCCGTTCCTCCAAGAGTCCTGCAATCGGCATGGGACCGCCTCAGTACACGTAGGCGAGGAGTTTCCCGCCCACCCCGATCTCCTTCGCTTGCGCCTGCGAGATGACGCCTTCCGTCGTCGTGAGGATGAGGACGCCGAAGTCCTGTGCGGGCAGGTACCGGGCCTCCCATGTCTCGAGCTCCGCGCGACGGACGGCGAACCGCGGCTTGATGACGCCGCAGTCGTTGATGTGGCCCTTGAGTCGGACCTGGTATGAGCCGCCGCGTCCGTCCTCGACGAACTCGAAGGACTCGATGTAGTCGGCCTCCTGCATGACCTTGAGGACCCGACCGACGAGTTTCGACGCGGGTCGGAGACGGCAGACGCCCTTCCCCGTGGCCTCCGCATTCCGGATCGTCGTCATTGCGTCGTTGAGGGTGTCGTGGAGCATGGGGTCACCTCAGCTGTACTTCCGGAAGCCGAGCTCGTATGCGATCTCGCGGAAACACTGGCGACAGAGGTGCAGCCCGTATCGTCGCACGATGCCGCGCTTGCGACCGCACCGTAGACAGCCCTTGTTCCGCCCGAAGTCCTTCGTCCGCTTCACTCGACCACCTCGACGCCGAAGCGATCCTTGAGGAACCGGATCCCGTCCTCCCGCGCGATGCGGTGCCGGACGGGGATGTGCCGCGGCTTCACGGTCCGGCGGGAAACCCGCCACCCGGGCCGCTTCAGGCTGACGGCGATGTCCATCCCGAAGACCCCGATCTCCGGGTCGTACTTCATGCCCTCGAAGTCCGTGTAGTCCGCGACTCCGAAGGAGAAGTTCCCGCGCGGATCGACGCTGTACGCGGGGAGGCGGTTGCCACGGATCGCGAGGGCCTTCGCGAGGAAGGCGGCGGCGTCGGGCCCTCGGAGGGTCACCCGCGTGCCGATGGGCATGTTCTTCCGGACGCCCCAATCCCGGACGGCCCGGCGGCTGAGGGTCTGCACGGACTTTCGCTTCGTGACGAGGTCGAGGACCTTCTGGGCCTTGACGAGCTTCTCGCCCGCCTCGCCGACCCCGATGTTCACGACGATCTTCTCGATCCGGATCTCTCGCATGTCGGCCATGGGACCACCTACAGGGCGGGTGCCTCCGGGAGCTTCAGTTCGGAGGCCTCCTTGCCGACGACGAACACCTTGTCGACGTCCGTGGAGAAGCCTTCCTTGAATGTGACCGTGTTCGACCGCGGGTTGCGAGTGAGGAACACGTCGAGGACGTGACCGAGCTCGCCGACGTGCTGGCCGCCCGCGATGAGGGACGCGGCCCCCGGGGCCAGGTCGTACGCCGCGAGGACCTTCTGGCCGGGGAGGGCGATCTTCAACGTGGTCCCCGTCTTGTACTGATCCTTGGGGAGGAGGATGTTCCGGCCGTCGTGGAGGTTCAGCTGCGTCTTCCCGCCCCGGACCGTCGTCTTGTCCTCGATCCGGCACAGCTTCCACTTCGCCTCGGACTCGTCCACGGGAACGAGAGTCATCCGGCCGCGGGTGTTCACGGTCATCCGGTAATGGGCCTTCGTCTCCTGGAGGGACAACACGTCCATGAAGCCCACGGGGAACTTGGGGTTCGTCGTGATCCGACCGTCGACGAGGACCCCTCGCGTGTTCAGGATCGACCGCGCCTCCCGGGCGCTGTCGCAGACCTTGAGCATGTCCCGGAGGATGATCCCGATCGGCACGCTCCGTTCCGCGGGATGGGGCCCGGGCGCGGGCTTCACGGTCCAGAAGTGGGTCTTCCTTGGGATCGCCCAGCTCCGGGGCGCCGGCAACCGCTTCATGTGCTTCTTCACGCCATCACTCCTGGAATTTCCGTCTCCTCCAAGGATCCGTGTCATCGAGCTTCGTGATCATGAGGTTCGACGCGTGAATGGGCCGCGGCTTCTTCTTCTCGTCCGTCTTCTCGATCGTGACCCCCTCGACGACGACAGTCCCCGCGATCCGGTCCACGCTCACGACGGTGCCCTCCCGCCCTCGGAAGTTGCCACGCATGATGCGGACGGTGTCTCCCTTCCGCACGGGCAGGGCCCGGGGGAAGCGTTCCTTCGACTTCTCCAGGAGCTTCGGGTCGAGGTGGGCCCCGACGAGGATCCGTCTCCGATGGAGGGGCGCTGTGAACGCACGCTTCCGTTGCAGTCTCGGCTTCGAACTCACCATGCGTCCACCTCACACGATCATGCTCGCCGTGGCGGCGATCCGCGGCCAGCGTTCGGCCGCCTCGCGCGCGACGGGCCCCTTGATATCGGAGCCTTTCGCCTCGCCCTCGTCCGTCACGATCACGCACGCGTTGTCCTCGAACTGGACCATGAGGCCCTCGGGGCGCCGGAAGGGGCGCCGCTGCCGCACGATGACCGCTTTCATGAGCTGTTTGCGCGTCTCCGGCGTCCCCTTCTTCACGGTCACGACCAGGTAGTCTGCGATCCCCGCAGAGGCGCGGCGGTGCCGGACCCCGTGGTACTTCGGGACCTCGACGACCTCGACGATCTTCGCGCCCGTGTTGTCGATGCATTCGAGCCGGGAGCCCTTCTGGAGCCCCCGCGTCTGGCGGCCTGGAAGGCCCTTCATGTAGACACCCCCCGGTTGTGGATCGCGACGTAGCTCACGGTCTTGCTGAGGGGACGACACTCCATGATCGTGACCCGCTGACCCGCGGAGAGCCCCAGACACGGAGGGGAGTGGACGTTCATGCGGCGCGTGCGCTTCTCGTACCGCTCGTACTTCTGGATGTATCGGAGGTAGTGGCGCTCCACGACGACGGTCCTCTGCATCCGCGTGGACACGACGACGCCCTCGAGAGCCTGACCTCGCACGGGCAGGGTCCCGTGGAAGGGACAATGGGGATCCGTGCACAGCCTCTCGGGGAGCGGCACGTCGATGCCGATGTCGCGGGCCGCGGGCCTCTCCTTCTTCTCCGCCTTCGCCTTCGCCATGTGTATCACCGCGCCTTCTTGATGCGGTCCTCGGGGCGGAAACGGATCTCGTCCCCTTCCACCTCGGGCTCGCCTGGAACGTCGAATCGGAAACGGCTTCCTTGCTTCGGGATCATCTTTTCCTTGCCCCCGGTTACCACGACAAGCATGTTCCGAGTCTCATCGACCACTCGACCTCCGAGACCCACGAGACCGGGGTCCGTCGCCCGGACGATCTCGACCTGGAGGCCGATGAGCTCATGCTTGCGAAGGTTCACCTCACTGCACCTGGACCGTGTACCCCATTCCCTCGAGGACGGCCTGCACCTTCCGCTTGTGTTCCCCTGGAGTTCGATGCGCCCTTCCTTCGCGGTCCCGCCTGCAGCGCAGCGGTTCTTCAGCGTCCGCGCGAGCTCGTCGATGTCGATATCGCTCGAATCGAGACCGTTCACGATCGTGACCGTTTTCCCGTAGCGTCGCGTGTCGTTGTAGATCCGGATTTGCTGCTGTTCCTTCGCGATCTCTTCACACATGCACAGCTCGTCTGGCAATCCGCAGACGGAGCAGATGCCCGCCATCAGCTCGCTTCCTCCTTCGACGTCTCCACCTTGGTCTCACCTCTCGTTCCCAGCCGTTCCTCTTCCCGTGTGATCGTCAGGATGCGCGCGATGTTCACCCGCAGGGCTCGGATCTTCCCGGGGCTCGGAGGCGCGCCGCCCATCGCGGCCACGCCACGCTCGTGCATGAGCTCCTCCCGGAGCTCCACGAGCTTCTTGGCCCGCGTCTCCGGATCCATCGCGCGGACCTCCTTCGAGCGCAGAAGGCCCATCTACGACGCCTCCTTCTCATCGGTGACCTCGACGTCCACGCCGAGGTCCTTCGCCTCCTTCAGCACCTTCTTGAAGCGCTGCTCCGCGACCTTCGTCGCGCGAATCGGGAGCTTCCGCTTCTTCTTCCTGTCTTCCGTCGTCTCGACATCCGCAGGCTCCGCGACGGACGCCTCCGGCTCCACAGGCAGCTCCGGCTCCGCGGGGGGTGCCTCGGGCGCCGGCTCGACATCGGCCTCGACGGGCTCCACAGGAATCGTCTCCACGACGGGCGCCTCGGCCTGCGGCACCTCGGAAGCGGGCCGCACGGTGATCTCGTCCGGCAGGACGGCCCGGGGGTTCATGATCTCGACCGTGACGCCGATGACTCCGGGCTTCAGTTTCGCGACGGCGAACCCGCGGTCCATCCACAGGTTCCGCGGCTCTCCGCAGTACTTGATGTGGCCAGCCTTGAACTTCTCCCGGCGGTGCCGCTGCCCCGTCAACTTCCCCGCGACGACGACGAGGCAGCCCTTCGCGCCCGCCTCCATGATCCGGCGGACCGTCGAGTGGCCTGCCCGCCGGAAGTGCCAGCCCCGTTCCAGGGCGTTCGACAGCTTCTCCGCCATGATCTGCGCGTTCAGAGCGGGCCGCTCGACCTCCTGGACCTCGATCTGAGGATTGTCGAACTTGAAGTTCCTCTCGACGGCCTCCGTCAGACTCTTGATCGCGCCGCCCTTGCGGCCGATGACGAGACCCGGCCTCTCCGCGAGGAGGGTCACGCGCGTCCCCATCGGCGTGCGTTGGATGTCGAGACCGCCGAAACCGGCCCGCTTCGTCTCCGACATGAGGTACTCTTTCAGGAGGACCCGCCGGACGCTCTCCGCGATGATCCTCCGGTCCTTCCTCTGGTCCTGCTTCGCTGCGGGCACTCAGGCCACCTCCTTGAGGACAATCTCCAAGTTCACGGTGTCCTGGTTCCACGGACCGCTGCGCCCGTGGGCCCGCGGCCGGTAGCCCTTGATCACGGTCCCCTTGTGCGCGTTCACGACGGCGACGACCATCGCGTCCGGGTCCTCCTTGCCCGTGAACTCCGCGTTCGCGACCGCGTTCTCGAGGACCTTCAGGAAGGCCCTCGCGGCCTTCACGGGATATCGGGCGGGGCCCGTGCCGGCCTTGTGCGCGACCCAGCGCTTGTACTTCTTCATGGGCACCGGCTGTTTGAGGGCGATGACCCCTTCGAGGTACGTACGGGCCTGCTCCACGTTCTTCCCGCGGAGGGCGCGGGCGAGCTCCACGCTCTTCTTCCAGGCGATCGGGAGCTCCCGCCCGTAGGCCCGGGCCATCGTCTCGATCTCATAATCCACCGTGTACCCGAACTTCGCCATGAGGACACCTACTTCAGGGGCATGAACTTCGAGGACCGCGTTGCGCCGACTCCCGGGCCGCTGTGGGCCACGGGCCTGCGCGTCATCGCGAACTCGCCGACGTAGTGCCCGATCATCTCGGGCTTGATCTCCACGCTCACGAACTCCTTCCCGTTGTGCACGGCCACCTTCTTTCCGACGAAGTCCGGGAGGATGGGGACGTCGCGGCAGTGCGTGCGGACGGCCTCCTCACCCCCGTCCGAGCGGAGCTTCTCGATGAACCTGTAGCGTTCGCCGTCGATCCCGCGCATGAAGGATCGGCGGGCCCGAGCGGGGAGGAGCTCGATGATCTCCTCGAGGGTCATCGCCTTCATTTCCTCGAGGGTGTACCCGCGGTACGTGAACTCCTTCTTCCGCCGCGTCTCCACGGCCCCCGCGCGCTTCCGCAGCTTCCGTCGAGCCGCCTTTGCCAGCCCACCCATCTTCTTCGCCATCGTGTCTACCTCCGGCGCCTCTTCTCGCGCATCCGCTTCGGCTTCGGGGACAACCGGCCGACCTTGCGGCCGGGAGGAGCGTCATAGCCGACGGTGGACGGCTTCCCGACGTGCTGGTGGGATCCGCCGCCGTGCGGGTGGTTGACTGCGTTCATCGCGACGCCGCGCACGCGGAAGTAGGCCTTGCTCAGGGAGCGGAAGGCATGGAACTTCTTTCCCGCCTTCGTGAAGGGCTTGTCGCCGCGGCCCGCCCCGGCGACCGCGCCGATCGTCGCCTGGCATCTCGGATGGAAGGAACGGAACTGGCCCGAGGGCATCTGGACAACGACCTGCGGCCCGCGGCTCACGACGACGGCCGTCACCCCTGCCGCGCGGACGAATCTCCCGCCGTCCCCGGGGGCCGCCTCGAGGTTGTACACGAGGGTCCCTTCCGGGATCTCGCCGAGGGGCAGGGTGTTGCCACGGTCGATGTTCGGCACGCCGATCGTGACCCGCTGCCCGACCTGGAGGCCATCGCATGCGATCATGAGGACCTCCGCGGTGTCGTACCGCACCCGCGCGAGGGGAGCCGTGTGACCGGGGGCCTGGAAGATATCCGTCACGATGCCCGCACCGCCGAGGTAGGGATGGGTCACGGGCCCCGGATGGCGGTGGCTCGGGGACCGATACGTCGGGGACTTGCCTCGCCCGCGCCTCTGGGTCCGGAGGTTCTTGCCCATCAGAACACCCCGATCCGCATGCCGATTTCTTCCGCCGAGAAGCCCGGCGCGAGCTTGATGATCGCGTGCTTCCCGTCTGCCCGGTGGATCGTGTTCACCTTCGCGACCTTCGCCTGGAAGAGCTCCTCGAACGCCTTCTTGACCTCGGACCGGGTCGCGTCTCTGTGCACGAGGAACTCGAGGCGATTCCCGTCCTTGAGCTCCTGGGCCGGGGTGCCCTGGAGCATGTTGAGGGTCTTCTCCGTCACGTACGGGTGGAGGAGGATGTCATGGGGCTTCATGGGGCCCAGCTCCTGAGGACCTCGAGGGCCCCCTCGCTGAACACGGCGAGCCGCCCGGCGTCGCCGCCGGGTGCGAGGATCTCCGCGTTGAGGTTCACGGGACTCACGACGTCGACCCCGGGAAGGTTGCCGAGGGAGCGCCGGACCTTGTCGGGCTCCTTCACAACGACGAGGAGGGAGCGCGGCTGGCGGTACCGGCGACCCCGCATCTTCCCTCGGCCCGCTCGAATCTGGCGGCCGTCCTTCGCCCGCTGGACGTCATCGAAGACGCCGATCCGATGGAGGACCTGCACGGCCTCCCGCGTCGCGCCCTCCCTGGCTCCGAGGGACTCGAGGGCATCCTCGACGACGACGGGCAGGCTCACGCCTTCCTGGAA
>Ga0154851_150_pt2 | contig 14046 bp, 14 predicted proteins | sample Rifle2008BG16ft_FD_105579 | JGI IMG/M metagenome (GOLD analysis project Ga0154851, IMG submission 105579) | Euryarchaeota archaeon RBG_16_68_13
CCCGCCCAGGACCGTCAGGACCGCGAGGATCGCGACCCCGATCGGCCGCTGGGGCGGCATCGGCGGGGCGTAGTACGCAGGCGCAGGCGGAGGCATGGGGGTTCCGGGGGGAGGTGCAGACATCCGATCCCTCGGGGAAGCATCCGACGTACATTATATAAATGTTCTCGATAAAAGGCGGGACGGGTCCTCTTGGGCGAACCGGGTTCGGCACCCCGAACGCGAACCCCACCCTCAGGTTTATGCGAGGGGTCCTCGTTCCAATCCGCGGTGGACTCCGCATGGCGAAGGGATACTGCGTGAAGTGCCGGAAGACGGTCGAGATCAAGGACGCGAAGGCGGTCACGTTGAAGAACGGGAAGCCTGCGATGCGAGGGACGTGTCCGTTCTGCGGGACGACGATCGTCCGCATCGGTGCGGCCGCATGAGCCCGGGAGGGCGTCGCCACGGTCCCTTCGTTGTCCCCTCGTTACTCCACTTAGCATAGTATTAATACGGAGCCGAGGCTAGGTCGGCTCACGGTCGGTCCCATGAAGGTACCCGACATCAAGGTCACCCCGCCGGGCCCGAAGGCCCGGGAGATCGTGAAGCGCGACCAGACGTTCCTCGCGACGACGACGAAGACGGCGCCCGTGGTGGCGAAGCGAGCCGAGGGGTCCCTCGTGTGGGACGTCGACGGGAACGTCCTCATCGACTTCGCGACGGGGATCTCCGTCCTGAACATCGGCGCGGCACATCCGAAGGTCGTCGAGGCGATCACGCGTCAGGCGAAGGAGTTCACCCACTTCGCCGGCACGGACTACTACTACGACATCCAGACGCAGCTCGCGGAGAAGCTCGGGAAGATCACCCCGGGGAAGCACAAGAAGAAAGTCTTCTTCACGAACTCGGGTGCGGAGTCGAACGAGGCGGCCCTCAAGATCTCGAAGTACAACCTGAAGCGTCAGATGTTCCTCGCGTTCCTCCGGGCGTTCCACGGCCGCACGCAGGGGGCCCTCGCCCTCACGGCGAGCAAGGCGAAGCATCGGGCCGGGTTCTTCCCGACGATGCCCGGCGTCGTCCATGTGCCCTACGCGTACTGCTTCCGCTGCCCGTACAAGCTCAGCTACCCGTCGTGCGATCTGTACTGCGCGAACATCATCGAAGAGCTGTACATGAAGACAATCCTGCCGCCCGCGGATCTCGCGGGGATCGTCGTCGAGCCCGTTCAGGGGGAGGGCGGGTACATCGTTCCGCCGAAGGGCTGGCTCAAGCGGATCTCCCAGATCGCGAAGGACCACGGGACCTTCCTCATCGACGACGAGGTCCAGACCGGGTTCGGTCGAACGGGGAGGTTCTGGATGGTCGACCACGAGGACGTCGTCCCGGACATCGTCACGATGGCGAAGGCGATGGGCTCCGGGATGCCGATCGGCGCCGCCGTGTTCCCCGCGGACATGGACTTCAAGGAGTACGGGATCCACTCGAACACATACGGAGGGAACCCGATCGCCTGTGCCGCCTCCCTCGCGACGATTGAGGTCATCGAGTCGGAGAGGCTCGTGGAACGGTCCGCCCGACTCGGGGAGTACCTCGGGAAGCGCCTCGACGAGCTCAAGGAGAAATACGACTTCGTGGGGGACCGGCGCGGAATCGGCCTCATGCAGGCCCACGAGTTCGTCAAGGACACGAAGACGAACAAGCCGGACCCGAAGATCCGCGATGAGATCACGGAGGACGCGTACAAACACGGGCTCATCCTGCTGCCGTGCGGCGAATCGTCTCTGCGGTACATCCCGGCCCTGAACGTTCCCGAGGACATCCTTGACGCGGGCATCGACGTCCTCGCGGACTGCTTCAAACGGGCCGCGAAGTAAGGCGGCCGTAAGGGCATACCCAGCATCCCCACCTTCGCTCGCTCCGGACACTCTTAAGTACGGAGATGCGGTTGCCCCCTTCATGGCAGAAGGAGGAGCGACCCCGCCGGCAGAAGCCATGCGGGGTGCGAAAGGTGTCTCAACCGTCTTGGTGGCGGTCGTTGCCGTCGTGATGCTGCTCGCGGGCGTCGGCGTCGGCTACTTTGTCTTCTCGCCACCGCCGACCAAGATTACGAAGCTGTTCTTAGGAACGAATACGCCGTTCCCGCCGTTCGAGTTCCGTAACGCCACGACGGACGTGCTCGAGGGGTTCGACATCGAGCTCATCGAGGAGATCGTCACCCGCGCGGGGTACCAATTCGTCTGGAACGATTTCCGAGACTTCTCCCCGTTGCTGGCGGCGGTGAGCGAGAACCGCATGAACATCGCCGTCGGCGCAATCACGATGAACGGCGCTACGGGCGCATCTCGGAACCAGTCGATGGACTTCTCGAACCCCTACTACGAGGCGGACCAGGGCGTCCTCGTCCAAACCGCCGAGACGCGGGACATCTGCGCGGCAGCGGACTGCACGACCGCAGAACTGAACGACGCAACCTACAAGGTCGGTGTCCAGGCGATCACGACGAGCCAATTCTGGGTTCAGGACAACCTGGACCAGATCCCAGAGGCCAACGTGCTCATCCGCCCGACCGTCGAGGAGGTCTTGCTGCTCCTTGACGGCGGGACGGTCGACTTCGTGGTGATCGACAAGCCCGCCGCCGACGGCATCGCAGCGGCGAACCCGACCCAGTTCAAGGTCGAAGGAACGATCCAGACGAACGAACTGTACGGGTTCGCGGTCGCGAACAACGACCCCCTCGGGCTCGTGCCCGTGATCAACGCTCAGCTTGCCGCAATCAAGGCGGACGGAACCTACGACGAGCTCGTCGCGAAGTGGTTCTGAGCGCGAACCGTTTGCGGCCTCACGGCCGCAAACCTTTTCCTTTCCAGGGGATTGGGTGAGCGGGGCGCAATGGAAACGGCCCAGGCCCGACGCACCCGCCGACGCGAGCCTGTACTGACGCGCCGGGCCGCGGCTCACGTCGGCGAGATGGCCGTCGGCGGACTTGCCCTGATCCTCATCCTTCAGGCCGTCTTCCGGTTCTCGATCCTCGATGGGACCTTCTGGTTCTACTACTTCCGATTCTTCCGAACGGGTCTCTTCGGGACCCTTGGATACGTCGCGTTCATCATCCCTGTGAGCGCCCTCGTGGGGTTTCTGACAGGATGGGCCCGCGTGTCCCGGCACCGGGTCCTCGTCTGGCCCGCGGCTGTGTTCGTCGACTTCTTCCGGGGCATCCCACAACTCATCATGATCATCTTCGCATTCCTGTTCGCCCCCGATTTCATCCCGCAGCCGATCATGGACCGGCTCTTCGCGAACGTGCCCCTGAGGGACATCTCCGTCAATGCGGCAGCCTTCGTCCTCGCGCTCCACTCCGGGGCCTATCAGGCCGAAATCTTCCGCGCAGGGTTCCAGTCAGTCCCCAAAGGGCAGCTCGAGGCGGCGCAGGCGCTCGGGATGCGAGGGTGGCAATCGATGAGGGACGTCGTGCTGCCTCAGGCGCTCCGCCTGAGCCTGCCCCCGCTCGGCAATGAGTTCGCGGTCGTCATCAAGGACACGTCGCTCCTCGCTGCGATTGCGGGCGCGGAGCTGTTCGGAAAGAGCACCGACTTCCGAGGGGTCCTCGCGATTTCCGGCTTTCCCTTGACCTGGATGTTCGCGGTGCTGACCGTCATCGCGCTCATCTACTTCTTCATGACGTTCACGGTCACCCGGATTCTGCTGGTCCTTGAGAGGCGCTACTCGACACCGGGTTTGGAGGCGATGTCGATATGATTGAAGTGGACGGGGTGCACAAGCGGTTTGGTGCCCTGCACGTTCTTCGTGGGATCTCAGTCAAGGTCGAGCGCGGAGAGGTCGTCGTCGTCATCGGACCCAGTGGATCGGGGAAAAGCACTCTCCTGAGAACGATCAACCTCCTCGTCCAACCCGACGAGGGCCGGATCCTGATTGACGGAGTCCATGTGAACCGCCGGGACGTCCGTCCAGAGTGGGTCCGTCAGCAGGTCGGGATGGTGTTCCAGAGTTTCAATCTCTTCACGCACCTGACGGCCCTGGACAATGTCGTCCTGGGCCTCGTACGGGTCAAGAAGGTCCCCCGCGAGAACGCTGAGAGGAAGGCCCGTCAGCTCCTTGCACGGGTGGGCCTCGCGGAGAAGGAACGTGCGTATCCTGCCGAACTGTCCGGAGGGCAGCAGCAACGCGTTGCGATTGCCCGGGCCTTGGCCTTGGATCCGAAGGCGATGCTTTTCGACGAACCGACCTCCGCCTTGGACCCGGAGTACATCCGCGAGGTTCTCGACGTGATGACGAACCTGGCGAAGGACGGGATGACGATGGTGGTCGTATCTCACGAGATGGGATTCGCGAGCAGCGTCGCCAAACGCATCCTCTTCATGGACGCGGGGCTGATCCTCGAGGAAGGGGTTCCCGAGGAGATTTTTCAGCGACCCAAGCATGAACGGACCCGATCGTTCGTCGGCAAGATCCTGAGGTGAAGACGTCCGTGGGTCGAAGCCCGGAGGAGACGCGCTGGGGACGGATTGACATCATCCTGGCAATCGCGGTCATCGTCGGCGGGCTCCTCGGCATGTTCCAGCTCATGGTTGGAGGTCGCGGCCTCGATCTCGAATATGTCCAGGAGAATCTCTTGGTGTACCTGAGTGCAGGCTTGTTCGTGAATCTGTATGCAACGACGGTCTCCTTCGCGGGCGGCATAGTGATCGGATTCTTCATGGGATGGCTTCGTTCGATACGGAGCCCCTCCCTAAAGCGGGTTCTGAAACAATACGGCCCCGGCGAAGAAGCGGTCGGGTCCTACTCGCTGCTCCGCCTCTCCGTCGCGGTCCTGGGGCTGGGAGTCCGGTACTACGCGAGACGAATCGGCGATGCCTACGTTGAAATCATCCGGGGAACGCCCCTGTTCGTGCAGATGCTTTTCGTGAGCTCCGTCATCCTCGTCTCGTTTCCGGAGGCCGCTCAATTCCCCATCATTGCGGGGGTCATCGCGCTCATGGCCAACACGGGAGGATATCAGGCGGAGATCTTCCGCGCCGGTCTTTCAAACGTCAGCACGGGTCAGATCGAGGCTGCGCGAGGACTCGGCCTCTCCCGCCTGAGAGCCATGCGCTACGTCATCCTGCCTCAGGCCCTGCGCCTCATCGTTCCCCCCCTCACGAACGAGTACATCGGGCTGTTCAAGGCGAGCTCCCTGCTCTTCATCCTCGGCGTCTACGGCGAGATCACGTTCCTCGCGAACCAGAATGCCTTCGCCGGCAACGTGTTCGAGATCTTCGCGATGGTGGCTGTCATCTTCCTGGGGTTCACGGCAGTTCTGTCGTTCATCGTCCGACGGATTGAGGTGAAATTTCGGATCCCAGGACTGGGCATTCAGCACGTGCGCACGGAGAGGTGCGAAGTCCGACCGGCGGCCATCCGCTTCACGGGTTTGCTGAGGTGCCGCCGCGAACCCGGAGGAGGCTCGTGCCAGCCCAACGGAACGGGCCGGATGAGCGGGGTCCATCTCGCAGCAATTCGGGGCATCCGAGTGCCACAACGGACGCAGCGGAACCCCGCATCGCGACCGAGGGACTTCGCGCGCTTTCTGCAACGCGGGCACTCCGGATTCCCCTCTTTCCGCATCGCGGGAATGAGGGCATCGATGCGGAGCTTCTCCAGATTCAGGGTCCGCGGAGCGTCCCGAACCGCCCCGATGACCTCGACCCGGTCCCCCGGGAGCAGCGCGCGCACGATATTGCGGAACTGCTTTGCAGGCTCGTAGGCGGTCGCTTCGACTCCATCGATGTCCACAATCCAATGGCCGCCGGGGATCGAGCGAGGAGGCGATGAAACCCGGCCTCCGAATCTGACGGTCGTCGAGGGATCGAAGGGTGGGCCCTTCACGACGTGGTCATCCGTGCCCTGGTTCGTTTCGAACACGAGCCATCGGTCCGGATCTTCCCCCCGGATCGTCGCCATGGCCGCCGGGAGTTCATCGGCGGAGTCCCCCCGGATGCCGAAGAGCACGGGACACGGGGATCGCGGCGCGATTACGACCCGCCCGTTCAGCGGATCGTAGTTGTTGAACGTCGAAGGAAACGAAGCATCCATCTCGACGACGGACGTAGGGTCAACATCCCGGCGGGTCCCCCAGCGCGTCGCCGCTCGATAGGCGAGGACCTCGTAGGTCCGATCCCTTGGTCTCCACGCAGTCGCCGCGGCCGCGCCAATGACGCCACGGCCGTTCTTGTAGGTGCGCACCGTGCCACGCCCTTCCACCAAACGCAGGGCCGTTTCCCGGGGCACGAACCCGCGGACGGCCTGCCAATAGAGCCCGGGAGGGGGCCGGCTCTCGAGGACGACGAACGCGGGGTTCGTCGTCGGGTCCTCAAACGAGGACCACTTCTCGACGAGTCCGGCAACGAGGGGGACGACCGACGCCGGTCCGGGCGTGCGACGCGCACGCGGATAGGACAGGATCGGGCGACCTTCGATCCTGCCGACGGTCCGGGCCTCGCCTGCTCCCTCCCCGATCCGAAGACAGACCGCACCGTTCCCTCGTGTCTTCCATGGGATGTTCGGGTTGAGCCGCACGAGCCGCGGATAGCCGACGAGGTCGTGGTCCTGAGTGAGCTGACGGACGAGTTCCGTCGCGAGGAACGTCGTGCACATGCCGCGGAGGCTGTCCGTGTCGTCCACTCCGATCCATAGGACCATGGGCGCACCTCGAAGGCGCCAACGGGGATATAGGCCCTCCGCCGCGAACCTTCATATAGCGTCGTCCCCTACGATGGCCGCGGCGTCCCCATGCCTGTCAAGTCTTTCGATTTCTCCAAGATGGACGGCCGGCGGCTCACGAAGGTCGCGGAGCGCTATCCGAACCTGCGGGTGGACCACAACAGCTCCGTCACGCTCATCTCCGAGACGGGGGAGCGGGAGGCCTCTGTGGACTTCCGGTTCACCGCGAACTACCGGGCCGCGGAAGCCGTCATCGGCCTCATCCAGATCGAGGGGACCCTCGTGTGGGAGGGGGACGCGAAGGCCCTCGTCCGCGACTGGTCCTCGAAGGGGCAAATGCCCGTGGATGCGGCGAACGAGATCCACACGGTCATCATGACGAACTGCATCCCGGAGGCCGTCATCCTCGCCAAGGAGCTCCGCCTCCCGCCGCCCATCCCGATCCCCCAGGTGAACATCCAGCAGCCCGGGAAGCCTCCGAAGGGGCGCAGCCCCGAGGTCGCCTGACCGTCACTTGATGTGGTCCAGGCTGAAGGAACCGATGCTCACGTTGCTCTTCGTGTACGTGTAGCGGATCCAGCCTCTCGACTGGACGTCGCAGATCCCCTTCACGCTCACGAAGGACTTCAGCTGCTCGACCTTGAACTCGAAGGCCCCGTCCATGAGGGACCCGAGCATCTGGATCTCCTGCTCCTCGTGCATGCCCTTCTCGATGACGAACAGGGATACCGCCTTGTCCCTCTTCCGGCGTCCCACGAAGGGCTGGAGGAACTTGAACGTGGTCGTGGGGTCGAGGTAGGCGATGAGGGTGGACACGCTCCGGAATGCAAGCCGGTACCCGTTGTGCTTCTTGCGGAACCCGGTCGCCAAGGCGTCGACGGCCTTGAGGATCGATTGGTGGTCCGTGGGCTCCCCGATGTACGTCGTGTTCCCGTCGTTCGTGTCCGCGCCCATCGAGGTCGAGTAGGCGTCCACGTACTTCACGAGACCGAGCTTCTCATACTCCTCGAATCCGGGGAGGACGAATACCATCTCCTCCCGGATGTCCCCCGGGCCCTTGTCCGTGAGGACCCAGATGACGGGCAGGCCCTTCTTAAGGCCCTCCGCCATGAACAGGTTGCAGACGACCTCCTTCCCGACGTACGCGGGGCCGTACACGCTCACGTTCGAGCCGAAGGGGACGCCGCCGAACAGGAGGTCGTCCAAGCGCGGGATCCCCGTGTGGACCTTCTCCTGTTTGAACTCGATCTGCCGCTCCTGCTCCCGGGCCTCGATCTCCTCCCCGATGAGACCCTGCTCGCGCAGCCGAAGGTCCTCCATCTTCTGCGCGAGGTACTTCTCCTTCGTGCGGACTTCCTCCTCTTTCGTGGTGATCGTCGCCTTGAGGTCTTCGAGGCGCCGTTGGAGGTCCTTCTCCTCCGTCGAGATGCCGGAGGCCTTCGCCTCGTCGATCTTCCGGCGCTCCGCCTGGACGAGCTTCTCGCGGTAGAGGAGGTCCTCCTCCCGCCGGAGGAGTTCCTCCTCCTTGTACGCGAGGGGCTCCTTCAGCTTCTTCAGCTCGTCCTCCTTCAGCTGCAGCTCCTCCTGGAGGCGCTGAATCTCCTGCTCCCGCAGAAGGAGGGACCGTTCCTTCGTGAGGATCTCGTTCTCCTTCCTGGCTAGGGTGGATTTGACCTCCTTTTCCGGGCGTCCCTGGAGGGCCTCGGCCTCCTTCCTCACCTGGTCCTCGATCCGGTATTTGCTCACCGCTTCCTCGAGGAAGATGATCTTCTTCTTGAGGTCCTCCTCCTTCTGGAGGTACGCCTGCTCCATGGAGCGGAGTTCTTCCTCGAGGCGCCGCTTGAGCTCCTCGCTCGCGGGTTCCCCGCCGCCGACCGCTGCGGCCTGCTCGAGGGTGGCCTCCTTCGCCTTCAGGCCGGCCTCCCGCTCCCCGAGGGCGATCTCCCGCTGCTTGAGGGCCCGTTCGTCGGGCTTGAGCTTCGCGAGGCCCGCTTCCGTCTGCTTCCGCAGCTGCTCGTTGACCTCCTGAAGCTTCGTGAGCTCGATCTCGAGCTTCTTACGGTCCCCCGCCTCGTGCTCGAGGCGCTTCTTGAGATCCGCGGCCGGTCCGGCCTTGAGCTGTTGAGCCTTCACGTACTTGATGACGGCGATGGAACCCTTCTTGATGTGCTCGATCTCCTGCTCGAGCTCCTTCCGCTTCGCGATCTCCGTCTGGAGCTGCTTCGAGAGGGTCGCGGTCTCCTCGATGTACTTCACGGGATCGAACTTACCGGACCGGAAGCCCGCAAGCTCACGGGACAGAGTCGCGCGCATCGCTTCGAGCTCCGCGCGCAGGCCATCGACCTCGAGGGCCTTCGCCCGCATTTCCCGCATCTTGTCATCGGGGATCCGCTCCTCTCCGCGGCCCGCTTTCGCGGCTCCCGGAACGGAAGGCACCGAGCCGCCGATCCACTCCTGGAACGCGGATTCCTCGCCCGCAAGCCACTTCTTCAAGGCGTCCTGGCTCGCGTCCGTGGCGACGCTCGCGATGGGCGCCCCAAGCCACGCGTTCAGGTTCCCCGAGCCCGATTCGCCCTTCAGCCATGCCGAGAGGTTCGCGTCCGCGTTCGGCGGTGGGGAAGAGGACTCAGACTGCTTCGTGCCGCAGACGACGCACTCCCCGCGCGGGTTCACCTCACCCCCGCAGACCCTACACGCCGCGGCGACAGCGTCCGCTTTGGACCTCATCGCCACGCCTGCACCTCGAGGACCATGGCTGGCACGACCGAATCCTGGAAACGGTCCTGAGCCGAGCTACGAAACCCTGGGTATTTAACCATATCAACGTCAGTATCAGGTGCGGACCTGGAATCGAGCGGCGCCTCGGCATGTCTCGCTCGAGGACGAGCAAGGCGGAAACGTATTAATACGGTCCGGGGAATCGGACGCGCCGAAGTCGAAGCGCCGCGATCGGTCCTCGGGGTCCAGGATGGAGAAGCGGGTTCACGTTCGCATCGATCCGAACGACGAGACGATCACCCTGAAGGACATCATGCAGCGAATCCAGGAGATCCAGCGGCAGAACCCCGACCTCGACGTCTTCTTCGACGGGGACGAGTACGCGATTTGCTCCCGGCCCAAGAAGGGCTGAAGGAGAGGGTTTTTTCCCCGCGCGGCGCATACGCGGCGCGGCGGCTCCCATGGTGAAGAAACCGACGAAAGCAGAGCTAACGCAGTTGCCGATCAACCACCTCGACCTCGAGAAGACGAAGACGATTGCGGACCTCGTGGACGGATATCGAGACATCTCCTTCCAGGCCCGGACCCTCGGCATGTGCGCCTCCGTCCTCGAGAACGCGATGACGGACCCGCAGTGCACCGTGTTCTTCGGCGGTGCGGGAGCCCTCACCCCAGGCGGGCTCCGGAAGGTCCTGCGGGACATGGTCGAGTTCGGCCTCGTGGATGTCGTCGTCACGACAGGGGCGATCGCGTACCACGACTTCTACGAGGCCCACGGACACCGGCATTACAAGACGTCCCCGGAAGCGGACGACCTCGTCCTGCGGGAGCACTTCTTGGATCGGGTGTACGACACCCTCGCGGACGAGAGCCTCTTCCGGGACGTGGACGACGAGATCTCGGCCCTCGCGGATTCCCTCGAGCCGCGGAGGTACAGCTCCCGCGAGTTTCTGTGGGAGCTCGGGAGGATCGCCTCGAAGGACTCGAACTCCCTCGTCGGGGCCTGCTACCGGAAGGGGATCCCGTACTTCGTTCCCGCCCTCAACGACTCCTCCATCGGCATCGCCCTCGCGAAACACCATCACGACCGAGCGAAGAGGGGGAAGAAGCCCCTCGCGATCGACTCCATCAAGGACAACGTCGAGATCGCGCAGGTGAAGCTGAAGTCCCCGCGGACGGGAGTGTTCTACGTGGGCGGCGGGACCCCGAAGAACTACATCTCCCAGATCGAGGTCATCCTCGAGGTCATGGGCTATCCGGAGAATCCGCACATGTACGCGGCTCAGATCACGACAGACGTCCCGCAGTGGGGCGGCCTCAGCGGCTGCACGTTCGAGGAGAGCCAGTCGTGGGGCAAGTTCCACAAGGACGCGAAGATGTCCCAGAGCCACGTGGACGCGACGATCGGCCTGCCCCTCCTCGTCGGGTACCTCCTGCAGAAGGGCGTCCATAAGAAGCGGAAGCAGCGGAAGTACATGTGGAAGGGAGAGGAACTCGTCTCTCTCACCTGAGTCCAGGCCCCGATCACGCTCCGCGGGTCCGCCGCTCGTACTGCCGGAGGGTCTCCTCCTGCTCCGGCTCGATCACGCCGCGGGTCGAACCGTACGCGGCGTGCGCCTTCTCACGGATCTCGCGGATCGCCGCGTCCACGGCCATCCCCTGCCGGATCAGGTAGGCAGCAATCATCGTCCCCGTGCGCCCCCGCCCCGCGAAGCAGTGCACGAGGACCTTCTTCCCCTCCCTGTGCTTCTCTTCCACGAAGGCGACGAACTCGTCCATCTGGTCGAACGTCGGCGCCGTGAAGTCCTCGACGCAGATCTTCTTGTGCTCGAACCCCGCGTCCTCGATTTCGAAGGTGTTGAGACGGTCACACTCGAGGCTCACGACAACGGAGAAGCCCATCTTCCGGAGCCTCGCATGGTCCCACTCCATGTAGGCAGGGCCCGGCAGTCCGGCCACGCGGCCCCCGGCGATCGTGTAGAGCATCATCCGAGAGGTGAGCGCAACGCGCCGAGCCTCATGAAACTGACCCCCGGGTGAAGCGGCGCGCTGAGTCCGCGGGAGACGAAACCATTATCCGGGCCGACGAACCGTCGGGCTCGGAGCGGTTCGGCTCGACATCTGAAGACAGGGAGACCCTCCACATCTTCGCGATGCGGCTCGCCTGGATGAGTCTTGCCGGCTACGCGGCCGTCTCGCTAGGCCTGTGGGCCGCCCACGGCATCTGGCCTATGGCGATCGGACCCGTTTCCGACTACACGGTGGAGGTCGCGGCGATCGCCGGGGTGACGTTCGGGGGACTCTACGCGGCGGCGATGACCCTCCGACCGGATCGGGCGGGTGACCGACCGACCCTCGCGGACCGCTGATGGCGAGATGCGATCCCAGCCAAGGATGACGTCGATATACCCCGGATCCGTTACCCCGACGGATGCGCCGCGGCCGCATGACGCTCGGACTCTACAACTCCTACGATCCCGTGAAGTTCCATGAGGCGCATCGACGCGCCCTCGCCCGCGCGGGACCCGTGGCCCTTGCGTTCGACGCGAACCTCGCGACGTTCGGTTTCCCCTACGCGATGGGGCTCGGGACGCCCATCGAGATCGCGGAATGGGTCGCGAGGACCACGAGCATCGGAGAAGGCGGGAGATACCTGAGGGAGCTCGCAGCCGCGGGCCGTTTCCAGGTGTTCGACTTCCCTCGGAAGGGATTTCCGCCGCAGTTCGGCGAGGTCGTCATCACGACGAACCGACCGGAAGCCTCGAGGGCGACGAACGCGAAGGCCCTCGCAGGCCTCTTGAAGCACGGGACGTCGATCCTCCTCGTCTTCGGCCTGGGGCCACGAGGGCTCGACGACCGGGAAATCTACCCCCTGGGTCGGTACCATTACGACCTCAGCGGGAAGGAGCTCTCCCTCGAGACGGCTACGGCCCTCGGAGCGGCTCCGGCCCTCATCGTCGCGCACCTGGAAGGATGAACGAGGCAACGCGATGCCCGTCGCTCACGAAAGGATTATGGCGTGGGCGAGCGATGGCGTCCGCATGGAGGGAATGCGAGCGAGCTGGGTACTCCTGGCGGTGGGCGCGATCGTCGGAGCCGGGGCCTTCGGGGCGGGTTATGGGATCCACGCGTCGTCCGTTCCCGGGCCGGAGACCCGGACGGACTACCACAACACGACCCTGTACGAGAACACGACGGAGTTCCGCAACATTACGAACTATCAGAACGTGACGTACTACCAGAACACGACCACGTATGTCTATCCGAACGGGACGGAGGGGCCGGGCCCGGACGTCACGGATTTCCGGACCCTCATCACGTTCCCCTTCCCGGCGCCGTGCCTGTCGTACGTCGAGGCCCTGTACACGGGCCTCGCGGACACGATGGAGTTCCGGGTGAACGTCGAGAGCGGGAACGTGCAGAGTCTCCAGGGCTCCGTGTATCACCGATGGACGAACGGCTCATACGTCCACGATGACCTCATCTTAGGCTTCGATCTCGGGACGCCCGCAGGCGGGATCATCAACCTCCGTGCGTCCCATCCTGGCCTCGATTGGCCGTCGACTGTGGACATGTCCCTCGCATGCGGGAGCGGAGTACCTTCGAAACCCGTGCTCACGTTCGCGGGCGTGAGTCTGAGTTTGGGCAACGCCACTTTCGCTGTCGCGTCGGTCTCTCGGGCCCTCCCGGTCACATACTTCCGAATCGTCCTGCAGGTGAGCACGGTGACGAGCTCCCCATCGGCTATCGCTTCGGAGACCTCGTACGCGGCCCTGGACGTCGGCGGCACGATCTACCGGGTCTATTGGCAAGACCTCGGGGACGATGGCGACCTGAATGGCGGAGACTCGTTCCGCGTGACGGGCGACGGAGTCCCGCTGCCCCCCGCCTCGTTCACGTTCTACCTCCTCTGGGCCGCGGACGGAAGTCTGATCCAGATCAAAACGTGGCAAACGTAGCGGGTCGCGTCGACCCACCCCTCGCGGAATCGAGCCCACCCGCGAACGGCCCGACTCCCGTGCCGAACGCTTATATAGCGCCGGCTCCTCGCAGCGCCCGACCGATGGCGAAACGGACGGAGTTCTGCGACGACATCCTTCTCACCGTGGACGCGAACCTGCCAACCCGATATGGGACGTTCCGGGTCCACGCGTTCACCTGTCCCTTCTCGGGAGAGGAGCATGTAGCCGTCGTGAAGGGCTCCGTCGCGGGGCAATCGAACGTCCTCGTGCGCCTCCACTCGGAGTGTATGACAGGGGACGTTTTCGGCTCCGAACGGTGCGATTGCGGGGAGCAGCTCGACGCGGCGATGGAACGGATCGGGAAGGCCCGGCGGGGGGTCCTCCTATACCTGGCGCAGGAGGGCCGCGGCATCGGAATCGCGAACAAGGTCGCCGCGTACCATCTCCAGGACCATGGGCTCGACACGGTCGACGCGAACCGAATGTTGGGCTTCCCCGACGACATGCGCTCGTACAAGTGCGCCGCGTGCATGCTCCGCGTCCTCGGGGTCCGCTCCGTCCACCTCATGACGAACAACCCCGACAAAATCGAGGAGCTCACGTCCGACGGGGTCGAGGTCACGAAACGGATTCCCCTCCAAGTGGCGGCGAAGCCGACGAACGTCCG
>Ga0154851_123_pt2 | contig 14013 bp, 13 predicted proteins | sample Rifle2008BG16ft_FD_105579 | JGI IMG/M metagenome (GOLD analysis project Ga0154851, IMG submission 105579) | Euryarchaeota archaeon RBG_16_68_13
CGAACGTCGCAGGCGGCCCGGCGGGAGACCCTCGTGGCGGAGCAGGAGTCGGCCGTGACCCTCGAAACCGAGCGCGTGGAGAAGCAGAGCGCCGAGCTCCGTGAACGGTCGACCACGATCGAGGAGCGGGAGGCACAGCTCGACAAGGATCGGATCCTCCTCGAGGAAGCGCGCCAAGCGTTCCTCACGGAGAAGGGGGCCATCGAGTCCAAAGCCGCGGAGGTCGGCGCACGGGAGTCTGTCCTCGACGAACGGGGGCGGAACCTCGATGCTCGTGAGGCGAGGATCACGCCCATGGAGGAGGATCTCGCGGCCCGAGGGTCGTCCCTCGCGGATCAAGAGTCGGCTCTCCTCGTCCGGTCGGACGCCGTCGGGCGCGAGGAGGCCGAGACGGAGGGCCGCTTGCAGGTCCTCCAGGAACAAGAGGCCGCCGTGGTGCGTCGGATGGCAGAAATCGAAGAGGCCCGCACGGCCTTCGCCTCGGAACGTGCGGCATTCGAGGCCGCCACCGCAGGACTTCGGGACCGAGAGGACCGGGTCGTGACGAAGGAGGCCGAGCTGACCGAGAGGGAGGCTCGACTCGGGCCCAAGGAGGCGGAGCTCGATTCCCGCGAGAAGCTCCTTGCCGAGAACGAGCGCGCATTCCAGGGCCGCTCCGACGCCCTTGCGGAGAACGAACTCGAGGCGACTACGCGCGCGCAGGTCCTCGAAAACCGAAGTGTGGCCTTGCGCCAGGAGCGGGCGGAGTTCGACGTGAGGTTCAAGCAATACGAGGGGGAGCGAAAGACCCTCGATGTCCGGGCGGGAGAGCTCAGGGAACTCGAGACATATGTGAACGCGAAGACGAAGGACATCGACGAGCGTCAGGCACGGATCGGCTCCAAGGAGGCGGAGCTCGCGGCCAGGGAAGAGGTCCTCGGCGAACGCGAAGCCCGCTATCGCTCCGACTCCGAGGCCTTCGCGGCGCGCGTTTCGGAACTGGATGGGAGGGAGAAGGAACTCAAGGCCTCGGAGACGACCCTCGCGGAGAGCCAGACACACCTCACCGCCGCCCAAACCGCCTTCGAGGAAGCGCAGCAGGCCTTCTCGGCCTCTCGGACTCGTTTCGAGGAGGAAGCCCGCCGGCGCGGGGGCGATCTCGACACGCAGGCGAAGACCGTGGGAGAGCAGCAGCTTCGACTCGCCCGGGAGAAGGAATCCTTCGACGCCGAGCGGGAGGAGAAGACGCACTGGATCGCCTCGAAGGAAATCGACCTTGAGGCGCGCGAGCAATCCGTCGCGGAGAAGGAAGCAGCCGTTCGGGCCCAGGCCGAAGAGAATGCTCGCCAGCTGTCCGAACTCGCCTCCCGGGAAGAAACGCTCGAGATCGAGGGCGACAAGCTAGAACGGGTCCGGGCCGAACTCGAATTGCGAAAGGTGGACATCGAGACCGCGACGAAGGTCCTCGACGCCCGAAGTGCGCAGCTGAGGGACGACGAAGCTAGGAAAGCGGAGGAGTACCGCACATGGCAGGCGACCCTCGATTCGGAGCAGGCGATGCTCCGCGAGCAACGGGAGACCTTCGAGAAGGAGATGTCCGATCTCCGAGAGTCTTGGGCCTCGCGGATGATGCGCCTCCAGCAGCGAGAGGGGGACTTGACCGAGCGAGAGGCGAAGGTCCGCGCGGACGTCGAGTGGGTAGCCAAGAACGAAGCGGAGGTCGCGCGACGGGAGACGGCGGCGGAGGAAGCATCCAAGTCCGCGAGCGAGCTCCGCTCGACAACGGAGGCGGCGCGGAAGGAGATCGAGCAGAAGTCCTTCGAACTCCAGGCCCGGGAGCGGGCCCTCCGGGAGGAGGCAGGGAAGCACGCGGAGGACCTGGGGCGCCGTCTCAAGGAGATCAAGTCCATGGAAACGGCCCTCGCGGACGCGAGGGGCCAGTTCGAGCGGGACTCCGCCGCGCGGATGATGAAACTCCAGACGTTCGAGAACGAAGTCGCCGAGAAGAACAAGTCATCCGAGACCAAGGCTGCCGAGCTGGCGGGCCGCGAAGCCCAGATCCAGGCCCTGGAGGCAGCCCTCCGAGACCACGAGGAGCGCTTCGCGCGGGAGCAGTCGGAACTCCAGGTCCTCGCGAAGCAGCTTGACGAGCGGCAAGTGGCCATCACCCAAGCCCGACTGCGGTCGGAGGAAGAGTCCGCCCGATTCCAACTCGAATCGGAGGCGGTTCGCCGGACCCTTGCCCAGCGCGAGGCCGAACTCCAGGTCGGGATGGAGAGGCTGACGCGTGAATCCGCCGCCTTGCAGGACAAGCTGGGCACGAAGGCCCAGGAGATGGCTGCGCGCGAGAAGGCCCTCGCGGCGCGCGAAGCGGAAGTGCGCGCGGAGGAGCACGACCTAGAAGCGCGCATCCGGGACACCGAATCGCGGGAACGGCAACTCCAGGCCTACGCCGGCGAGCTCGCCGCGCAGGCCGCAGCGCTCTCGAAGCGGCAGGCGGAGCTCGATGCGAGGACCGCGGACTTCGATGGGATGACGAAGAGGTTCGCCGAGGAGGAAGCCGCGAAGCGCCGAGAATGGGAGGGCCTCCAGAGGGCCATCCGGAGCCAAGAGGCCCAGCTCACGGCGGATGCGGACGCTCGGGGCAAGGACATTGCTCGTCAGTTCGGGGAGCTCGAGCGACGGGAGCACGGGCTGGCTTCCGCGATGAATCAACTCGACATGGAGCGGAGCCGACTCGCGGATGCAACGAAAGCCTTGGCCGCCAAGGAGACGGAAGCCGGAGCGGCGTGGGGCCGCTCAGAGAAGCGCTTCGCGGAGCTCCAGGCCATGGAAGCGGCCATCCTGCAGAACCGGCAGGCGTTCGAGTCGGAACGGAATGCCTGGGCGGTCCGAAGATCCGAGGAACTCCGACAGCTCGAAGCCACAAGGGACGCGGCCGCCGAGCAGGCGCAGGCGACGGAGCGCCTCATCGAAGAAGCGCGGCGCCGAGCGAACGTCGCAACGGAGGCCGAACGCGTCGCGAAGGCGAAGGCCGACGAGGCGCAGACGCTGATGGCACAGCTGGCGTCCCGGCGAGCGGAGACGGAGAAAGGAGAGCAGGCGCTCCAGACGCAGACCTCCGCGTTCGCCGAGGCGTCACGCAAGCTCGCGGAGAAGGACTCGGGGCTCCAAAGCAAGCTCCAGGAGATCCAGGGGCGCGAGGCGAAGCTCGCTGCCACCTCCCAGGAAGCGGCTCGCATGTCCGAGGAACTTCGCAGCCGCCAGGTGTCAGTCGATCAGGAATCGACGCGTCTCGCGAAACAGGCTGCGGATCTCGCGGGCCGCAAGGCGGACGCGGATGCGAGGCACGCGTCGGCGGCCGCAAAGGCCGCGGACCTCGCAGAACGGGAGCGGATCCTCACGACGGAACTCCAGAGGGCGGAAGGCCTCATGGAGGACCTTGGCCGGAAGGAGGGCGAACTTCGCGCGCAGGAGAAGGCGCTCGGAACGGTCGAGGGAGGGCTAAAGAGCCGGGAAGCGAGCTTGGCCCAGAAGGATGCGGAGCTCCGCGAAGGCCTCGCGGCTCTCGAAAAGATGCGACAGGAACTGGAAAGCCGCCTGGTCGAAATCGACGAGGACCGGTCCGCGGCAGACACCGCACGCAGGGAAGCCGTGGCCTTGAAGCAGGAGTCCGAGCGGGCCAAGATCCAGGCCGAGGAGATGCAGAAAGAGGTCACGAAGAACATGAAGTTCCTCCAGAAGAAGGCGGTGGACGTCCTCGACCGAGAGGAGACGATCCGAGAGCGCGAGGCGCGGGTCGAGGATTCGGAGAGAGCCCTCGCCGCGCGCGCGGAGATCATCGAGACGAAAGAGAGATCCCTCGAGAGCGATCGGGGAGAGGCTCTCGCAAAGACCACACGAATGCAGACCGAACTCGAGAGGCTCCGCGATCGGCTCGCGAACGCGGAAAAGGCCGCGAAGCCGTCGGCAGAGATGGAAGAATGGAAGAAGGAGATCGACACCCGGGTGAAGATCATCCAGAAGAAGGCGTTCGATTTGCTCGACCGCGAGGAGAAACTGCGCAAACGCGAGGCGGAGATCCGGACGAGGGCCGAGGAGCTCGGGCTCACCTTCTGACCATGTGTCCCGGATGGGGCCGGCGGATCGACCCGCGCAGGACAGGCGCAAAGGGCATATTCCCCCAAGCCTTCGGGGAATGGACGGAAGGCATCTCATGAAGCGGCGGGTGCTCGCAACACCGATCGGGGGAGTCGAGGTGCGGACGCGGGACGGGAAGCTCGTCGGGCTCAGCATGACACGCGCCCGGCCTACGCCGGGAACGGCAGAGGAGCCCCTCGTCGCGAAGCTCGAGCGCTACTTCCACGGGGACCCGGTCTCGTTCGACGAGTTCGACGTAGACCTCGAGGACGCGACGGACTTCGAACGCGCGGTGTATCGCGCGACCCGGGCGATTCCGTACGGGAAGGTCGCAACGTACGGGCAGATTGCGAAGGCGATCGGGAAGCCGAACGCGCAGCGAGCTGTGGGCCAGGCGCTCGGCAAGAACCCGACGTCCATCGTGATCCCTTGCCACCGGGTCGTCGCTTCGGATGGGCTCGGTGGCTTCACCGGAGGGCTCCACTGGAAGAAGAAACTCCTCCGGCTCGAAGGCATCCTGAAGTAGGCCACAACGCCTAAGGCGCCCGACTCCATTCCAGGACCATGGGCTTCTTCCGGAAGGCGTTCTCCCGCGCCCCTGGCGCCAAGCCGTCCTTCGTGCCGCCCGCGTTTCCGTTCGCCGGAAGGGTCCGCCTGGTGCACCAGGACTACGACAGGATCGCGACGGGATGGTGGGACATCTCCCTCGGGAGCGCGGAGGAGTGGCAGGCGAAGCTCCGGGAGATGGAGGAGGGTGTCCGTCGCCACTTCGGACTCTTCCAGATGGAAGATGGCCAGGTGGTCCCGCGCTGGAACGAGACGACCTGGGCCCGCGTCCGCGGCCGTCTTGTCGTGGAGAAGGGATGACCTTTCGCGAGTCCTTGCGGGCGCGAAGGCGACGTCGGGCGAAGGCACGGCGTCGGAGGGCCCTCCGGTCGTACTACGAGGAGGCCCCTCTTTGGCTGCCGCCCCACCCGACGTTCCGGCAGTTTCGGGTCGCCGTGCCGAGGGGCGATGCCCGTCTCACGTTCCTCAAGATTGACGATCGCGTGCGGAATGAGGCGGTCCTCCGTCGCTGGCTCGTACGCCTCGCGCCCGAGCACGTGTACTTCACGACCTCACGATGGCTGGATCCCCAGAGGCTCGGCCCCCGAGAGTACCGGGGGCGCAAGGCTGGCTACCGGGTCGCCCACAACATCCTCCTCGGCCAAGAGCTCTACTTCGACATCGACGCTCCCGGAGAATTCGACTTGGCGAAGGCGGACGCGGAACGTGTCCTCGACTGCCTCCGGCGCGAGGGCCTCGAGGACCTTCGGCTGGTCTACAGCGGGAACAAGGGCTTCCACATCCATGCGTACGACTTCGAGGAGAAGTTCCTCCCCCGTCTACCCGCGGATCCGAGGCGGCGGGAAGCCGCGGTCCAAGGCGCGCGGAAGGACCTCGTCACGCGAATCGTGGAGGCCGGGATCGGAATCGACGTGGACGTGACGATGGACCCGCGGAGGATCCTCCGCCTTCCGGGGACCGTCCACGGCGCAACGTTGAATATCTGCGAGTTCGTTGACCCCTTGCGGCTGGGATCGTTCCGGCCGCGACGCATCCCGCAGTGACCCGAAAGGGGATGAAGCCTGCTCCCATCGGCAGGCCGATGGGAGAATTGCACGCGGGGGCGGCGAGGGACGCCTGCGGGACCTCCCGCCCCATTCCTACCGTCCGGCTCGCCGAAGGGCGGCGTCGAAGTCCTCGACCAGGTCATCGATGTCCTCGAGGCCCACGCTCACGCGGACGAGGCCGTCCGCGATCCCGCTCGTGCGCCGCTCCGCCTCGGTGAGAGGTCCGTGGGTCATCGACGCGGGATGCTGCACGAGAGTTTCGAGGCCTCCGAGGCTCACGGCAAGCCTCGCCACCCGGACGCCCTCGACAAAACGCTTGCCCGCACGGCGCCCTCCTTTGAGGTCGAAGCTCAGCATCCCCCCGAACCCCGACATCTGACGGCGCGCGAGGGCGTGCTGGGGGAACGATTTCAGGCCCGGGTAACGGACCTCGCGCACAGAACGGTGGTCCTCCAGGAATTCCGCGAGGGCCTGGGCACTGCGGTTGTGCTGCCGCACGCGCAGATGGAGGGTCTTGACGCCCCGGCGAACGAGGAACGCCTCGAACGGTCCGAGGGTCGGGCCTAGCATCTTGTAGGTGAACCAAATCCGATCGAAGAGTCCTCTTCGCGAGGCGACCACGGCGCCCGCGATGACGTCGCTGTGCCCCCCGAGGTACTTCGTCGCGCTGTGGAGGACCCCGTCCGCGCCGAATTCGAGCGGCCTTTGGTTGACGGGCGTGGCGAACGTGTTGTCCGCGAGGACCGTCGCGCGGACGGACCGCGCGGCGCGCACGGCCTGCCGGATGTCCGTGATCGTCATCGTGGGATTCGCAGGAGTCTCGATGTACACGAGCTTCGTCCGCGACGTCACGGCCTCGTCCCAGGCGCCGTCCTCCCGCGGATCCACGAACGTCGTCCGCACGCGGAACCGGGGGAGCAGACGCGTGAAGATCTCCGTGGTCGCGGCGTAGAGACTCGCCCCCGCGACGACGTGGTCGCCCGCGCCCACGCAGCTCAGGATCGCGGACGCGATCGCGCCCATGCCGGACCCGGTCGCGAGGGCGTGGGTCCCGCTCTCGAGATCCGCGAGGGTCTCCTCGAGGTCCCGCACCGTAGGGTTCCCCCACCGGCTGTAGAAGGCCGCGGGAGCCTTCGCCCGGGCGTAGCGGGCCCCCTGCTCCGCGTTCTCGAGCGCCCACGCCGTGCTCGCGACGATCGGCGCGACGAGGGGTCCGGGGGGCCGTGCGGCGGGACCATGGATCGCGCGGGTCGTCGGTCTCCGTCGTCCCTTGGCCACGCGCGGGGGACGGCATCGCGCGGAGATAGAGTTTCGCGGCCGGGAGGAAGGGAGGATTTCAACCACATGCCCGTAGCTCGAGGACTTCGGTGCACCAACGGGGTCGCGGAACCGGAAAGGTCAAAAAGGGAGGGCGGTATTCACGCAGCCGCCCGGCCCCCGAATGGGGCCGGGCTGCACCGAGCGTTGGAGGTCAGCAGATGTCGCGGGAGGTTGACTACGCACCGAAGCCCATCGACCCGGACTTCATGAACAAGCCCGATGAGTATCCCGAGACGGGCACCCACCACGCGCACAAGATCCTGGGCGAGGGTAAGCAGCGACTCGACGCGAACGAGAACCCGTACCCCACGAAGCTCGGAATCCACGGGACCCATGTGGCCGTCGACTTCGAGGCCTGCGTCGCGGACGGGGTGTGCATGGACGTCTGCCCCGTTGACGTCTTCGAGTGGAACTTCGCCGCCGGGAACAAGGGCACCGGGAACGACAAGGTTCTCGAGAAGGCCAGTCCCGAGTGGAACCAATTCCGGACGGACAAGTCGGACCCCATCCGGGAATCGGACTGCATCGACTGCATGGCCTGCGAGACGGCCTGCCCGACGAAAGCCATCAAGATCAACCCGTAGAAAGGGACGAAATCCGAACCGTTTTGCGATCCAGCGGAGCGGCCGCCTCGGGAACCCCGGTCGCCTCCGGTCCGCGCCTATTCCCGGGAATCCGCGGGGACCTTCGAGCTCTCCGGACGGAAGACGCCCCGAACCCTCGCGACGGCGTTGCGGAGGAAATCAGGTCTCCGGTACACGAGGACGACGAGGGGCAGGACCACCGCGAGGTACGCGGCATGGGCCACGACCCTCGCCCACTCCGGGTCCGTGTCGTAGCCGAGCATGACGGCGAAGATGGAGCCGACGATGCCCTTGTTGTGGAAGGGGCTGTCCGAAGGGATCCCGAGGTTGAAGGCTTGCTCGCCCCACCACCCGAGTTGGGCTCCCGCGAACCCCTGACCGTACTCCACGAGCTCGTGGACCCCGTAGCCGACGAGGCCTCCCGCGACGAGGACGAGGAGGATGCTCGTGAAATAGAAGAACTTGCGGAGGTCCAGCTTCATCCCGACTCGGAAGATGAGGAACGCGAGGCCCACCCCGAACGCGAGGCCGAGGGCGGCCCCCGCGACGGTCGGGAGGGCGTCTCCGACGAGATACGGGGTGAGGAACAGGACCGTCTCGAGCCCCTCTCGGAAGACGAGGATGAACGTGAGGGACATGAGCGCGAGGATCGTTCCCTGGGTCACCGCCGCCTGCACGCGCGTCTCGATCACCGACTTCAACTCCCGCCCCTTCACCGCCATCCAGTAGATCATGGATGTGAGGACCCCGACGGCCAGGAGGGCAGCGAGCCCTTCGAAGAGGACCTGGTTCGCCTTCGACAGGGTCCCGTACGCGAGCCAGATCGCGGACCCGAGGACCAGGCTCACGCCGACGGCGCCGAAGACGCCATACCACGCGAACCGTGCGAGGTTCGACCGGCCCGTCCGAGTGAGGAAGGCAAGGATGATCGCCGTGAGCAGGGCCGCTTCGAGGACTTCGCGGAACGTGAGCAGATACTGCGCGAGCAATCAGATTCTCTCCCGGGTTTCTTCGGCCGAAGCCCGATGGTGCCGCTTCGATAACGGCGTATTACTTAAGCCTTCGGACAACCGAAATACCCGAACGGATTCGTGTTTAGGCTGACCTAAGTCCTTCGCACCCACAGTATGTATCGATGCCCACGTCGATGCAAAGGGTTTATCCCCCCGGCCCCGGTTTTGGCCCGTCGAAAACATGGCTCAGGCTCTCGAACTCACGGAAAACGTGGAGATGTACCTGAAGTACATCTACCTCCTCTCCCAGAGGAGCGGCGGGCCCGCGAAGACGGGCGAGATCTCCGAGCACCTCCGCGTGGCCCCCTCGAGCGTCACGGAGATGCTCGAGAAGCTCCAGGACGAGGGCCTCGCGAAGCATCAGAAGTACCAGGGCGCATCCCTCACGAAGAAGGGGCGGGACGTCGCCGTGAAGATCCTCCGGAGACACTGCACGATGGAGTACTTCCTCGCGCAGGCCCTCGGCGTTCCGGAGGGCCGGTACCACGACGAGGCCTGCGAGATGGAGCATGTGCTGAGCGAGGACACGGCGCAGCGCCTCCGGAAGCTCGTCAAGCAGCCGGAGACGTGCCCGGACTGCTACGACCTCGAGAAGCTCCACTGCTCGTATCTCGTCGGGAAACGCTGACGGCTCAGAGGGATTCGTTCATCGAGCCGCTCCGATAGCCCCCGAGGTCCACGGTCACGTAGAGGAACCCTGCGGCCCGAAGGGCCCGCTGCACCTGCTCAGCGACGTCCGGGGACGCGAGACGTGGGAGGTCCTCCCGTGGGACCTCGATCCGCGCGAGGCCCTCATGGGACCGCACCCGGACGACCCGGAACCCGAGGGCCTTGATCGCTTCCTCCGCCGCCTCCACGCGCTGCAGTTTCTCCATCGTGATGACCTCCCCGTAGGCGATCCGAGACGACAGGCAGGAATTGCTCGGCCGGTCCGCGAAGCTCAGTCCGAAGCGCCGGGCGAGGGCCCGGACCTCCTCCTTTCCGAGTCCGAACTCTGCGAGGGGGTGCCAGAATCCCGCCTCGTCCATGGCGCGGATCCCGGGCCGGTGGTCTCCGAAATCGGAGACGTTCACCCCGTCCGCGATGACGTCGAACCCGAGATCCCCCGCGATCGGTCGAAGGGCCTCCCCGAGCTCCGTGCGGCAGAAGTAGCAGCGGTCCCGCGGGTTCGCCGCATAGGCTGCGTTCGCGAGCTCGGAGACGGGAACCGTGCGGACCGCGATGCCAATCTCCTCCGCGGCACGCAGGGCCTCGTCGAGGTCCCGCCGGGGGAGGGACTCCGCGTCCGAGATGACGGCCAAGGCCGCGGCACCGACGGCGTCGTGCGCAATCTTCGCGACGAGCCCGCTGTCCACCCCTCCGGAGAGGGCAACGAGGATACGTCCCCGGTCCCGCATCGCCTGGACGATCTCCGCGTACGCGATGTCGAGGTCGACGGTGCGGGCCGCGACGGACACAGGCCGAACGAAGGCACGGAACCGGATAAAGGCATCGCGGACCTTACGCGGAGAGCTTCCTCACCTCGTCGAGGACACGCCTCGCGTCGGGCGGCACCTTCGGGTCCTCCGTGACCCACTTGTACCGGACGACGCCTTCCTTGTCGAGGACGAACACGGATCGCTTGGAGACTCCGAGGAAGTCCCCGAGCCGCTCGTACTGGACTCCGTACGCGCGGCTCACGGTCTTGTTCCAGTCGCTGAGGAGAGGGTAGTTGATCTGGTTCGCGGCCCGGAAGGCCTTGTGGCTGTGCGGGCTGTCCGTGCTGATCCCGAACACCTTCGCCCCGCGGGCCTGAAGGTCCCCCATCGCATCCCGCATCGCGCAGAGCTGGGTGTGGCAGGGTCCCGTGAAATCGAACACGTAGAAGGAGAGGACGACGGGTCCCGCGCCAAGTTCCTTCGACAGCGTGACGCTCTTCCCTTCGTCGCCCGGCATCGTGAAATCCGGAGCACGCTGACCGACCTCGACCATCGCAATCCACCCGAAGGCGCTTCCGAAGGGGCCGTTTCCCTTAACCCTTTCGCCTTTCGGGGCCCGTGCGCCGCGTAACACGGCAGGAGGGTCCTTTCCGAAGGAAGGCGAAATGTATATCGTTGCGGGTCGACAATCAAGGCCGCCCCCCGGCGACGGGCATATCCGGAGCCAGGGGGGAAGGAAAGCACGTGGGGGATCGCGTGGCTCGGTTCGTTCTCGCCGCCGACTACACCCTGATGTCCGAGTACCGAGGAGTCCCCCTCGCCACGTTCTTCAGCTGCATCCCGACGGACTACTGGCACTCCCGTCTCGTGTTCCGGATCCTCGCGGACCCGCCAAAGCTCGATGGAGGCGGCCAGCCGATCCACGCCCCGTACGGGCTGCGGAAGGTCGAGGCGGCCCTCGTGAAGGCCCATGGCCGGGATGCCGTCGTCGTCGCGGACCCGCAGACCCTCGACGAGTCCATCTCGGACGACACAGAGGTCGTCGGCCTCCATTCGATGGATCCCCTCGGCCTCGGGCCCGTGAGCATGTCCTTCACGATGGGCGGCACCCTCACGCCGTACACGAAGGCGAAGTTCCTCGAGCTCGCGAACAAGGCCCAGCGACCCGGAAGGAAGTACAAGGTCGTCCTCGGCGGACCCGGGAGCTGGCAGTTCGACTACCGCGCGGGGCTCCAGGAAATGTTGGGAATCGACCACATTGTCCACGGGGAGACGGATCATCTCGTCCCCGACATCCTGGAGCAAATCGCCCGTGGGGACGCGGCCCCCGTCCTGCGCTACACGAACCAAACGGCCCCGAGCGTGGACGAGGTCCCGAAGATCCTGAAGCCCGCGATGCACTCGATGGTGGAGGTCATGCGGGGTTGCGGCCGGGGGTGTCACTTCTGCGAGGTCACCCTCCGGAAGACGCGCTACTTCCCCCTCGACTACATCGCGGACGAGATCGCGGTGAACGTCCGCGCGGGTTCGAGGTCCGCCCAGCTTCACTCGGACGACATCTTCCTGTACCGCCTCGAGAACTGGCGGACGATGGAACCGAACGAGGACGCGATCCGGGAACTCTTCGCGCACGTGATGTCCCTCCCAGGGGTGGACCACTGCTACCCGACCCACGGGACCGTCAGCGCGGCCGTCACGAACCCCGGACTCATCGAGGACGTCTCGGCGATCGTCCGGGCGAGGCCGGACAAATGGATCGGGATCCAGAGCGGCATCGAAACGGGGAGCCCGAGGCTCTCCCACGAGGTCCTGAACCGCAAGGCGGCGCCCTTCAGCGCGGAGGAGTGGCCCGAGGTCGTCGTCCAGGGGACGGAGATCCTGAACAGGAACCACTGGTTCCCCGCGTACACGATCATCCTCGGCCTGCCGGGGGAGAGGGAGGAGGACGCATGGATGACCGTGGACCTCATCGACCGCATGGAGCAGATCCCGAACGGCCACTTCATCACCGCACCACTCACCTTCGTTCCCGTCGGGGCCCTCCGCGGGGAGGAGTTCTACAACCTCGACGAGATGATCGACGAGGCACGATTCAACGTCGCGTACCGAGCCTGGCGCCACGTCCTCTTGGAGGTCGACGAGAACCTCTGGCGCCTCACGCAGCTCCCGACGCCCGTGCGGGCGATGGTCGTCGGCACCGCACGCATCGGTGGGCGCTTCATCATGGGGATCATGCACCGCTACGCGCGGCACCGGGGATTCCGCATCCGCGCGCCCGCGAAGACCCTCCGTCAGGCGGAGGGACACACGGTCAGCTTCCCCGCCGCGTGAGGGCCGCGACCCTCAGATCCCGTCCGCAATCCAGGTGAGATACTGGGTCGCCTTCGCCTCCGCGCCGTCCGTGCCGAGAACGGATGGCAGCGTCCGTGCCCGAAGGAGCTCGACGACCCTCTGGAGCTCCTCCCTGCTCAGGGATTCCAGGGTGGCCTGCACGTCGCGGAGCCGCTTCCGGAGCATCGCGGGAGCCATGTCTCCCCAGATGCCCCGCATGTCGGCTTCGATGCGATCGTACGCCGCCCGCGCGTCCAAGGTCTCACGCTTCGTTCGCGAGGTCGTGGGCGCTGAGCCATGCGCTGTAGCCGATGTAGAAGAGCACGACGAGGGCCGCGATCTGGAACGAGTCCGCGAACAGGGGGTCCGGCGACAGGATCCTCGAGGCCGCGCTCAGCCCGAGGGCGATCCCCACGGCCGCGAGGCCCATGCTCAGGCGGTACAGGAGGCCCCCGCGCATCCTGCGGATGCCGCGGTGCATCGCGAGGAACGCGCCCAATACCCCGCAGGAGATGCTCAGCACTAGCACGACGAAGGGCTCGACCTGGAGGACCATACGGAGTGCCCCGCGGTCCAGCCTGCCCCGGGGCCCTTAAGGATGCGCCCGTCGCTCTCAACCCTGAGAATCTACATCTGGAGCCGGGCCGTCACGGTCTGTGCGCCCGCCTGCTCGAACCCGAGCCGGCGGTAGAGGGAGATCGCAGGATCGTTCCCGAGGGTCGTGTAGAGGGCGAAGCGCTTCTCCCCGAGGTCCGCGAGGCGGTTCATGGAGGACCGGAGGAGGGCCTCGCCGAGGCCCCGTCTGCGCCATTCCTTCGATACGCCAAGATCGGCGACGAGGGGGCAGCCCATCCAGTGCGTCGCGAGGAGGGCCCCCACGATCCGTTTCCCCTCGAGTCCGACGAAGGATGCGGAGGGCAGGTAACGGCCCGCGTCGCCCTTGAAGATCCCCGTGACGTATCCCCGCCACTCCTCCTCGGGACCGACATGGATTCCGAAGGCCTGCTCCATGTGGCCCTCGTAGACATCCATGAACAACCGCGTGAGGAGGGCGACCTCGGGCTCCTCGGGGGGCTTCAGGAGGACCGCGGACTCCACGGGTCCCGTCCGGATGGGGGCCTCCATCCTCATCCGCGCGAACCATCGGCGGAAACCCGCGGCCGCGAAGGCCGCCTCGTACCGCTCGTCGAACGAGGACGTGATCGACGAAGCCCCGCGCGCGAAGGCGGCGTCAACGGCCCGCACGATCGCGTCCTTCGTGAGGGAGACGTGCTCCGGACCCATCGCGAAGCCATACAGGTTCGCGCCGGGGCTCTCCGCGGCTCCGATCTCGATGCGCACGGTCCCCACGATCGCGTCTCCGCGGAGGAAGGCGAAGTGGGTCCGCTGCTCCTCCGGTGACAAGGCGAGGTATCGATCGAGATGATCCGTGAGGGACGTAGAAGGCAGATCCGACCGGCCCGAGATGTAGAGCCGCCAGTAGGCCTCCGCGTCGTGGGTCGAGAGGGGCTCGAGCCGCAGCGCAGACATGGCCCGACGAATAGGCGGGTCCGGATGAACCTTCGCCGCACGGAGGGTTTATCCCGGCCCACCTCCCTCCCGAGGCCCGGGATGG
>Ga0154851_104_pt10 | contig 13544 bp, 11 predicted proteins | sample Rifle2008BG16ft_FD_105579 | JGI IMG/M metagenome (GOLD analysis project Ga0154851, IMG submission 105579) | Euryarchaeota archaeon RBG_16_68_13
CCGGATGAAGCCGTCGTGCATGAGGGACTGCGTCTCGTCGTGGGCTCGGCGGATGAGCGCGCTCGCGTTGTCGTACAGGTCTTGGCGACTCCGCTTCACCCGGGCGAGGCCCTGCTCCATCGCTTTGAGGGCGACCGCGACGGCCTCCCGGACGAAGACCTCCACGTTGTCCATCGTGGGCACGATGTGGTCCTCGTCGAGGCCCTCCTCCTGCTGGACCTTCGCGAGCTCCGAGGCCGCCGCGATGCACATCTCGTCCGTGATCGTCCTCGCGCGGACGTCAAGGGTGCCCCGGAAGATGCCCGGGAAGCCGAGCGAGTTGTTGACCTGGTTCGGGAAGTCGGACCGGCCTGTGGCGACGATCCTCGCCCCCGCCTCAAGGGCCTCCCAAGGCCAGATCTCCGGGACGGGGTTCGCAATCACGAACAGGATCGCGTCCGTCGCCATGGAGGCGACCCACTCCTTCTTCAGGATGCCCGGTCCCGGCTTCGATGCGCTGATGACGACGTCGGCGCTCTTCATGGCCTCCGGGATGCCGCCGTGACGGTCCTCCCGGTTCGAAGTCCCGGCAAGCTCCCATTTCTCCGGGTAGTCGCTCTTCACAGCCTCGAGGTCCTTCCGATGGGGACAGATGATCCCTTTCGAGTCGACGAGAATGAGGTTGGAAGGCCTCGCCCCCGCCGCGATGAGGATCTTCGCGGTGCGGATCCCGGAGGCGCCCGCCCCCACGAGGGTGATCGAGACGTCCTGGATCGACTTCCCGACGACCTTGAGGGCGTTCATCACGCCGGCGACGTTGATCGTCGCGGTCCCCTGCTGGTCGTCATGCCAGACGGCGATCTCGCACTCCTTTCGCAGGCGATCGAGGATGTAAAAGCACTTGGGCTGGGAGATGTCCTCGAGATTCACGCCGCCGAAGGACGGGGTGATGAGCTTCACGGTCTCGATGATCTTCTCGGGGTCCTTCGTCGCGAGGGGGATCGGGAACGCGTCGACCCCGCCGAGGTACTTGAACAGGAGAGCCTTCCCTTCCATGACGGGTAGGCTGGCCTCCGGGCCGATGTCCCCCAGGCCGAGCACCCGCGTCCCGTCCGTGACGACGGCGACCTGGTTCCACTTGTTCGTCAGGCTCCACACCTTCGCGGGGTCCGCCTTGATCTCCAGGCACGGCTGCGCGACCCCCGGGGTGTACCAGATCGCGAAGTCGTCGATGCTCCGCACGGGCACGCGCGGGACGACCTCGATCTTGCCTTGGTAGAACGGATGGTACTTCGCGGACGTCTCCTTCGGGAGGTTCGCCCGTTTCAGGTTCTCCTCCACCTCTTGCGGCGTCGGGGCCTTCATGGCCCTGCCTCCCTTCTTCGCGGGCATGGGACCACCAGAACGGATGACGCTGCGAGAGTTTCCGAGGCCCCTTAAACCTTTGCTAGTTATCCGACCACGGGGTCATTGGTCCACGTCGCGATCCTTCACGGCGCACGCTGATGGCCTTGTCGCCGAAGGTTTATCCGGGCGAGGACCGTCGGTTCCGGACATGCTGACGGCCGTCGTGGACCGGACCCGCGGGGACGGGGCGGACCGCGTGCGGCAGGTCTTCGAGGACGTCGAGCGACGCCTCGCGCGGCATCGCGTCCGCGTCGAGCGACCCGTGTCCGTCGAGATCGTCCGGCTGCCGATCATGGGCGCGACGACGTCGAAGCCGTCCGGACACACCCTCTACGTGTCCGCAGGAGCTCCGGACTCGGACATGCTCGACGGGCTGCTCGCGCACGAGATGGGCCACATGCTCCTTACGGAATCCGGACACCCCTCGCACGCCCCCCGGGTCATCCAGAGGATCTGGCGCTCCGTGCGCCTCCCGGACCGGGGGCGCGAGGCCTTCGGGCAGGCGTACAACCACGTCCAGGACATCTACGCAGACGATCTCGCGTTTCTCGCGGACCTCCAGGACCGCGCATACGGGTTCTTCGCGAACTGGATCCGCGGGAACGCCGCCTCGAACCCGGGAGATCGATGGAAGCGGGCGGGGCTCAGCGCGAGCAGTGGCTTCGCCCTCGGAAACCTCGCGCGGCACGGCCTGCTGGACGAGGACGACGACCTGTGGATCGTGGCCCGGGATGCGGACCGGAAGGCCGGAATCTCCACGGTCGATCGGTATGCGAGCTTCTACGCAGTCCTGCCGAAGGATCCCGGGGCCGATCCCTTCGTGTCGTCCATGGAGGAACTCGTTCGTCTCCTGGAAACATCCGCGGGTCCGCGCGGCAAATCCCGCACCTTTTAATATGACCCTGAGGCTCTCAGCGGAGCTTCGAGGTGGACCCGTGGCCGACGAGATCGAGACAGCGCAGATTCCCCCTCACATCATGGCCGCCATGCGCGAACGCATGAAGATGGCGCAGCGGATGTCGAAGATCAAGCACAAGATCGTCGTGATGTCCGGCAAGGGGGGCGTGGGGAAGAGCACGGTCGCCGCGAACCTCGCGGTCCTCCTTGCTCAGGAGGGCCGCGTAGGCCTCGTCGACGTCGACGTGACGGGGCCGGACATCCCGCTCCTCATGGGCGTCGAGGATGCGGAGGTCCGGACGACGGACACCGGGATGGAGCCCACGGTCGGACCCGCGGGAGTGAAGATCATATCCATGGGGCAGCTCGTGGACCGCGAGGCCGCCGTCGTCTGGAGGGGCCCCTTGAAGATCAAGGCCCTCAAGCAGATGCTCTCCGACGTGGACTGGGGTGAGCTCGACTACCTCGTGCTCGACCTGCCGCCGGGAACGAGCGACGAGCCGCTCAGCGTGGCCCAGGAGATCCCCGATGCGGACGGCGCGATCGTCGTCGCGACGCCGCAGGAGGTCGCGCTTCTTGACGTGCGGAAGTCGATCGGTTTCGCGAAGGCCGTGAACCTCCGAGTCCTCGGCGTCGTCGAGAACATGAGCGGGATGGTGTGCCCCCACTGCGGGAAGGGAATCGACGTCTTCAAGGCCGGAGGCGCGGAGACGTTCGCGAAGGAACTCGGGATTCCGTTCTTGGGCCGCATCCCCCTGGACCCGCGGATCGTCGTCGGAGGCGACGCCGGCAAACCGTTCGTCCTGGAGCACCCGGATTCCCCAGCGGCGAAGGCCTTCCGCGAGGTCGTGGCGAGGATGAAGGCGCAGCTGCGCACGCCGGCCCCGCGGCCCTCGCCGCCGAAGGCCTGATCAGGTCCACCGGCGGACCATGGCCTCGATCTGGACCCGCGGCAAGGCACCGACGACTCCGTCCACGAGCTTCCCGTCCTTGAAGAGGAGCATTGTGGGGATCGACATGACCTCGAACCGCTGGGCCGTGGCGGGGTTCTCGTCGACGTTGAGCTTGCCTACGCGGAGGGTCGCGGACAGGTCCTTCGCCATCTGCTCGAGGACGGGGGCGATACGGTGGCAGGGCGCGCACCAGTCCGCCCAGAAATCCACGAGGAGGAGGCCGGGCTTCCGTACCTCCGCCTCGAAGGTCGTGTCCGTGACCGTGAAGGGTTTCCCGCCCGTGGTCGCCACCGGCGCGGGGGAGGAGGGCCGGAGGAGCTTCTGGAGCTTGCGGGCTCGGATCTCCTCGAGTTCGGAATCGTCCATGGGCACCCGTTCTCGGCGGCGCGATAAAAGCCTTTGGCCCGCTGCGCTTCAGCGGACGACCTTCGCGCCGGCATCATGCTCGACCGCGAGGGGGCCGAGGAGCTTGACCTCCCTTCGGATGAGGGCGAACTCCCGCTCTCCGATCGTGCTGGGGTCGAACGGCAGGAGAAGGATTGCCTCCTGTAGAGAGACCTTCTCGCTCAAGTCATGGAGCAGCGCGAGGATGGAGGAGAAGTCGTTATGGGCGATCAGGTACTCGAAGCCGTCGAGGAGGACGACTCCGTTCTGCCCGATGTCGACGAAATGCTCGATCGCGATCGCCACGTTCTCCGGGGGGGACGGTCGGACCGCGTTCTTCTCGGAGGCCGTGCGGCTCAGCCAAAGGATCGGCGTGCGCTCGAGCCTGTAGTCCTTCATGACGGTCTTCGGGGCGCGTCGGGTGATGCAAAGGCCCTGAGCGCCGTGCGTCACGAAGTCCTTGAAGATCTCAAACGCCTCGCTCCCGTCCCGCTCGAGGATCGCGTAGATGTAGCCGCGCTCGAGGTCGTACGCGGGCTTCGTCTGGAGGTGGGCCTCCGCCGTCGGCACGACGAGCTCCTGGAGGAACGACCGCTCGCGGATGCCGAAGGCGATGAGTCCGACGAGGGCCATCTCGAGCACGAATCCCGGTGCGCGGAGGTCGATCCCGTAGTTCGGGAGGAGGACCTCGAACATGAGCTCGCTGAAGGGGTAGCCTGCGATCCCGAACATGATGAGGTATGTGTCCCGGCGCACGCGGGCGCCGGCCTTCGTCCGCCGGACGTAGGTCAGGAACCGGTACGGCGCGTACAGCATGACGGTCGCGACCGCGAAGCCGTTCACGAACAGGAAATAGGGTTCGAAGGCGATGATCGTGGGGTTCGTGGACATGACCCGGTACTGGGATATCTGGATCGTGAGGATCGTGAGGACCATGACGAACACGAAGAAGACGTACGAGTTCGGGAACTCGTTCGTCATCCAACGGATGAAATCCTGCCGAGACTCGAGGCCCGGGGTCGTCGCGACGACGATGAAGGCGCCGATCGCGATTCCGAACAGATAGTCAAAGGTCGCCTGCACGCGCTTGGACAGGATGATGCCTTCCTCGAGGGCCGCCGGGTCGCCCTGCGCCGGTCCCGTGACGTAGATCGTGATGAGGACGTTCGCCGCGATCGCGCAGATCAGGAGGAAGACCGCGAACAGGAGCACGTGCTTCTGGAACACGCGGTGCGTCTTCTGTCGGAAGATCGCGATGACGATGAGGACCGACAGGAACAGCGCGCTCGCCGCGCTGAGATATCCTACGATGTTCAGGGCGTCCGCCAGGACAGGTCACCCTCGACTCAGATAGCATGGGTACGTTCCGTATGTGCGCTATTTAACGGGTGCCCGTCTGTTATCATTATCGATTCCGGTGGACGCCAACGTACACTACCGGGATTGAGAATCGAAACGAAGAACGAGCCCAAACCCCTTCATATGGCGCACGGACAACCTTCATCCAGGTTTTCCGCGTGAGCTCCCAGACATGGCCAGGCCTCGCGATCAACCGCGAGGACCTCGACCTCATGTCGAGGACTGTGCTGCGCCTCGGAGGCTATGCGGAAGGCCTCTTCGATTACCACGATTTCGGCTTCGACAAGGCTTCCCTCCATGATCACATCACGAGCGTGTACCAGATCCTGAAGGACCTGCGGGAGGGCTCGCGCCCCGGAGGGATCCCCCTGAGGCCGCCGAACATCCCGCCCGGTGCCTTTTGGGAGGACCAGGGCGAGGTGTGGAACTACCTTCAGACGCTTCGGTTCGCCGCCGGCGCGACCCTCATGACGGAGCAATACCGGGAGTACATGACACCGGAGAACGTGCAGAAGGCGATTACCGCGAAGATCCTCCGGGAATGCCAGATCGGAATCCTCGACGACCTTATCGACAAGGGCACGTACTCCTACATGGAGGCGAAGGACCTCCACCACATGGTGCTCAGCTCCATGATCGACCCGGACTTCGATTCGACCGCGTTCATGAAGCGGCTCGTCGCGATGCTGCGGCAGGAGCAGCTGCCCCTCTTCGACCTCATGAGCGCCCTCACCCGCGGGTTCAACGTCCTCTGGAACAATTCGCCCCACGGACAGGAGTACTTCTACCAGATGGAGATCCTCGACGAGCGGGTCGCGCTGGGGCAGGCCCTCACGATGTTCCAGAAGGAGCTGAACTTCAGCGTCTCGAAGATGCAGAAGATCTCGGAGGCCTTCTACTCCCCGAGCGAGGACATGCCTTGGTGGGAGAAGCTCGGGGCCCACGTCACGGCCGCGAGCCGGCACAACCTCATCGACATGGCCTTCGCGGACCATCCCTTCGACCTGAACCGGATGCGGAGCTTCCTCGCCGGGTGGTACCACTATGACGCGGCCGTGATCCTCATGGACCACGTCGTGAGCATCCACCAGGACCTCCGGAACGGGATCGCGAACCTCTCCCTCATCGCGATGCGCGCGAAGGAACTGGAAGGCCTCACGAGCCTCCGGGGCTACAACCCCCACCTCACGGTCGAGGACTACGATGTCCATCTCCGACGGATCGCGGAGCTCACCTCGCGGGCCATCAAGCTCGCAAGCAGGGACGTCCAGGACGAGAACCTGTACTACCCCTTCATCACGATCATGATGCCCGTCGTCGTCATGGCGGACTGGATCGGGAACCGGGACGACATGATCCACACGTTCCTCGAGGCCGTCGCACCGGCGATCAAGAGCCTCGCGCAGATGTCCTCCGCGAACGGCGTTGCGCCCGTGGCCACGCCCGCGGCGAACCGTGCCGACTGAGCGTGCCTGCCCGCCGGAGGGACGCTCCTCCCGCTGCGCATGCCTCGGTAGGTACGACTCCCTTAAGAAACGGTTAAATAACCCCGGTCCATAGGCTCGTTCGGAAGGCCTCCGATGAAGGGTCCTTCGGACTTTGGCGTGGCGGAGGAGCTCGCGCTTGTCGAGGCGCGGATCCGGGATTCCATCGTGTCGGGGGAACCGCTCCTCACGGACATCGCGGCCTACGTCATCGACGCGGGCGGGAAGCGGATCCGCCCGATCGTCACGCTCCTCTCGTTCAAGGCCCTGGGTGGGACCGACATCCGTCAGGCGATCGACCTCGCGACGGCCCTGGAGCTCATCCACAGCGCGACCCTCATCCACGACGACATCAACGACGGGGGCGAGACGCGGCGAGGACGCACCGCCGCGTACAAGAAGTTCGGACTGCAGAACGCGCTCGTGACGGGGGATTTCCTGTTCGTGAAGGCCTTCGGAATCGGCGGGAAGTTCGACGCGGACATCGTCGAACTCACCGCGAACGCGTGCGCGGCCCTCGCGGAGGGCGAGATTGCCCAGAAGCGCCATGCCTACGACATCGCGGTATCCCGGGACGAGTACCTCGACATCATCCGACGGAAGACGGCCCTCCCCATCATGGCCGGGGCCAAGATCGCGGGCCTCCTCGCGGGCGCCCGACTCGAGCACGTGGACGCCGTCGGGGACTATGGCCTGAACCTCGGGATCGCGTTCCAGATCATCGACGACATCCTCGACGTCGTGGGGGACCACGTGCGCCTCGGCAAGGCCGCGGGCACGGACGTGAAGGAGGGGAACGTGACCCTCGTGGCGATCCACGCCCTGAACAACGGCAGCACGATCGACCACGAGGAGCTGGCAAGGATCATCCGGAAGAAGCGGAAGCAGGAGGAGGAGATCCGCGCGGCCCTCGACATGATGAAGGTCTCCGGGGCCGTGGAAAAAGCCCGCGCGGACGCGCGGCACTTCGCCGGGCTCGCGAAGCAGGCCCTGGAACCGATCCTGGACAGCGAGGCGAAGGAGAACATGCTGCGCCTCGTGGACTACGTCCTCACGCGCGACGCGTGATTCGGGGCCGTCCGCATGGCGTATGACGTGATCGTCGTGGGATCCGGCCCGGCGGGCGGATCCGCGGCTCGATATGCGGCCCGAAGGGGTCTCAAGGTCCTCCTCATCGACAAGCGCAGGGAGGTCGGGGTCCCCGTCCAGTGCGGTGAGTACGTCGCCGGGAACGAGGAGGTGCGGGGTATCTTCCCGACGGTCCCGGACCTCGAGGATCTCATGGAAGTCCCGTACCGGGAGCGCCAGATCGACACGCCGACGATCCGGATCTGGACCCCCAAGATGCGTCACTATGACATCCCGTTCCGGGGATTCACCGTACGTCGGGACCGGATGGACCGGGGGATCGCGGACCAGGCCGTCCAGGAAGGCGCGGAGCTCCTCACGGAGACCCAGGCCCTGCGGATCCGCGGAGAAGAGGTCGTTACGAACCATGGGGCGTTCCATGGAAAGATCGTCATCGGCGCGGACGGACCGCGGTCCACGGTGGCGAGGAATGCGGGCCTTCCCTGGCCCACTTCCGCGCCCGCGATGAGCGCGACCGCGGAAGGGGACTTCAGCGATGTGACGGACATGTACTTCGGAAACCTCGCGCCCGGAGGCTACGCATGGATCATCCCGAAGGGCGACTGCGCGAACGTGGGCCTCGGGACGTGGCAGTACTTCCGTGGGAACCTGAGGACCCTCTACGACCGGTTCCTGGCGCAGAAGAAGCTCACGGCGGGGAAGGCGACGGGAGGCTACGTCCCCGTCGTCGGCCCGATCGAGTCCACCGTGCGCGGGAACGTGCTCCTCGTGGGCGACGCGGCGGGACACGTGATGGCCACGAACGGCGGGGGCATCAACGTCTCCATGATCTGCGGGCGGATCGCAGGAAACGCGGCCGCGGACCACCTCCTTTCGGGGGCCCCTCTCGAGGCCTACGAGAGGCGCTGGCGCGCGGCCGTGGGCGCCCCTCTCGCGGAGGGCGCGCGGATCAAGGAGCTGGCGGATCGATTCTTCGGGAGTGATCGGCTCCTCGAGGCCGCGATGCTCCTCCTCGGCCGGCGCCGGATGGGCCACGCGATCCGGTGCCGGTCCCTCGTGTTCGGGCGCCCCGCCAAAACCTTATAGAGCCCCGTGGGTTCGGATCCGAATCGATGGATATCCAGTTCCTCGGCGGGGCCTCCGAAGTGGGCCGCCTCGGGATGATCCTCCGAAAGGGGCCCACGTCCCTCCTATTCGATTACGGACTCATGCCGAGGGACCCCCCCGCGTACCCGATGCCGGCGCCGCCCGTGGACGGGATGTTCGTGAGCCACGCCCACCTCGACCACAGCGGGATGATTCCGTGGATCACGCGGCGCCACGACGTCGACGTCGTGCTGACTCCCCCCACCGCGGATGTCGCGAACCTCCTCCTGGAGGACAGTCTCAAGATCGCGGACGCAGAGGGATACGACGCACCCTTCGACCACACGGACCTCCGGACGGCCCGGCGCCGTTTCCGGACGATCGATTTCGATGACAACGTGGAGATCGGGGACCTCGAGGTGACGGCCCACGCCGCGGGCCACATCCCGGGGGCGACGATGTACGAGGTGAACGGGACGGAGACGACCCTCTTCACAGGGGACCTCCACACCCTCACGACGGACCTCGTCTGGGGCGCCAGACCCGTGCCCTGCGACACCCTCGTGATCGAATCCACGTACGCAGGCCGGCAGCACCCGGAGCGTCTCAAATCCGAGCTCGCGTTCCTCCGGAAGATCGACCAGGTCCTCGAGCGGGGTGGTCTCGCCGTCGTCCCGTCCTTCGCGGTAGGCCGGACCCAGGACATCCTCCTCACCCTCCTGAAGGCGCGTCACGAGGTGTGGCTCGACGGGATGGGGAAGACCGTCAACGGGATCTATTCGGAGCATCCGGAGTATGTCCGGTCCGTGAAGAAGCTCCGCCAGGCGATGCGACGTGTGAAGGTCGTCCACAGCCGTCACGGGTCGCGGCTCGCCCTCCAGGGCGAGGTCATCGTGACGACGAGCGGGATGCTCGATGGCGGGCCCGTCCTCCGGTATCTCGAAAACATCCGCGACGACCCGAGGAGCGCGATCCTCCTGACAGGATATCAGGTCGAGGGGACGAACGGTCGGCAGCTCGTCGACAAGGGAACCGTGGACCTGTATGGAGTCGAGGTCGAGATCAAGTGCGAGTGGCAGAAATTCGACTTCTCCGCCCACGCGGGCCACGACGACCTCGTCCGGTTCATCGAGGGCTGCGACCCTCGGCGGGTCGTCCTCATGCACGGGGAAAACCGGGAGCTCCTCGCAGAGGCGCTCGAAGGCCGCGAGGTCCTCCTCCCCATGGAAGGCCAGTGGTACGATCTCTAGATCCCGACCGTCTTCGCGATCATCGCCCGCAGGGCCTTCGTCGTGTACTTGAGGATTCGCGGCTCCTCTTTCAGGAGGGCCCACCCGACTCTCGAAGGGAAGTCGATGTCCCCCTTCCGCTCGATGAGATCGAGGATCGCAGGGTTATCGAGGATGTCGAAGAGCTCCTCGAACTGCGCGTCCGTGAGCTTCGCGAAGCTCTCGTGAATCGCGAGGTCCTTCCGGAGCTCCTTCCCGATGGACTTCGTCCACGCCCGGTGGTACTGGCGGAGTCTCTTCGCACTGAAGTCCCCGACCTCCAGGGCCTCGTTCGCCGTCTTCGCAGCCAGGTCCGCGCACAGGAGGCTCGTGAAGATCCCGCCGCCGCTCGTCGCCTTTGCCTGGCAAGCTGCGTCGCCGACGACCAGCACACGGTCCGCGTGGCTGCGCTTCGGGAAGCCGAGGGGGATGCCACCCGCGATGTACAGGATCGGCTGGGCTCCGCGCACATATTCCTTCACGTGCGGCTGCTCGAGCATCTTCTGGAGGTACGCGTACGCGTTCCCCTGGCCGACGCAGAGGCCGACCCGCGCCGTGTCCCCGCTGGGGATGATCCAGCCGAAGAAGCCCGGAGCGAACTCGTTCCCGACGAAGAGCTGGACGAAATCCGGATCCCCGCGCACGCCGACGAGGTCGACCTCGAACCCCGGGAGGATCTTCCTGGGCCGGAGGATGCCGAACCACTTCGGGACCCCGGACCGCACCCCGTCGCACCCGATCAGGAGCTTCGAGCGGATCCGGTGCGGCTCCCCGTCCCGGTCCACGAGGAGCTCGACGCCGCCATCCACCCGCGCGGCCCCCCGTGCTTGGGTCCCGAGGAGGAGGTCCGTTCCCGCCCGGGCCGCGTCCGCGACGATGGCCCGGTCGAACCGCGCGCGGTCCACCACGACGGCCTTCGTCTCGCGCCCGTCGATCCGGAGGTGCCGGCCCTTCGGGGAGTAGATGTCGGCCCCGCGGACGGAACCGATGATTGTCTCCTTGCAGGACACGTAGTCGAAGACCCGCGGGGTGACGAGACCCCCGCACTGGACGGGCTCGCCAATCTCCCGATGCTCCTCGACGAGGGCGACCCGGTGGCCCGCTCGGGCGAGCCTCTGGGACACGAGACCGCCTGCAGGACCCGCGCCCACGACGACGACGTCGTACTCCCGGGACGGCGTGCCCATGGGAGGTCCTCAGTCTTTCAGGCTCATGATGAGCTCAAGGAAGTTCTCGAGATGCTTCGAGAGGGACGCGTTGTCCGTGTATCCGCAGGCCGACAGGTCGGGGGAGGCGATGAGGGCGCTCGAGCCGTCCACGATCACGTCCGTCGCGATGAGCCCACGGCGGAACACGCTCGTGGCGCCCTCCGGGATCTTCTGCCCCGGCTCCGTGATGACCGTGAACCGCGTCCCGCGGGTGATCGCATGCTCGATCTTCTTCCCGAGGTTCTCCCGGATCTCCGAGAAGGTCGGGGTCGAGACGATGATCGTGTCCGTTGCCTTGTCGATGAGCTCTCCGATCTTCTCCAGGACGCGCAGCTTCGTCGCGATCGTGTAGACGAGCTGCGGCTCCCCCTTGTCCCGCAGGACCTCGTGGAGGAGGTCGAGCTTCGAGAACGTGTCCTCGAGGTGCTCGATGACCCGCTGTTTCACCTTCGACGGGGCCTCGGGCTTGAAGATCGTCGGCCGGCCGCGGGTAGAGATCGCGAAGCCCTTGTTGCAGAGGCTCTGGAGGACCTTGTAGGAGGAGGTCCGCGGGATCTTCGCCGTCTCCGCGATCGTGTCCGCGCTCCCGTAGCCATGGGCCACGAGCGCGATGTAGCCCCGGGCCTCGTAACTCGAGAGGCCGATGGACTCGAGGGTCTTCGTGGCCGCCTCGTACTCCGCCTCGAGGTCGATGCCGGTCTCGAGGAGCTTGGAGACCGCCGGGGGCATCACGCGCCGTAGATGGCGACGTCCCGCTTTTAATCCTTCTCACTTCGGCGAGGGGCGGCCACAGGGAGGTACGTCGCCCGTCGCACTCCCGTAGGGCCAGAACCTTTATCCTGAAGGGCCCTCATCCGTCGGATTGCATGCGCGTCCGGTGGACCGCGATGACGGCCCTCCTCGTGGCCGTCCTGTTGTTCTGGAGTTTTCTCCCTCCGGGATCCGCCCAGGGCGCGGGCCGCATGGCGATTGCGGTGGACTACCAGCTCTTCGGGGTCCAGGAGTTGAGCGGAGGCGGACACGTGACCTGGACTCTCTCCGGGGACGTCGCGCGGGCCCTCCGGACGAAGGTCGTGGGGCTGTTCGACGACTATGTGCAGATCCCCCGCGGATTCCCGGACTGGCCCCGTGCGACGATGGGGGACGGGAACGGAGTCATCAATTCCGACGAGGCGCTCGAGTACACCTCGCTCGTGGAGGTCGAATTCGAGGGTCTGAACCGGCCCGTCCTGGGGACGGAGGTCGGATACTTCCTGCTCGATCGGTCCGATCTCGTGGACCCGGATCCCTCCGGGGGCGTCGATCGGAGCACGTCGGGTCTCGTCGGTAGCAACGCAACGGACGAGGGAGACCTGCAGATCCGGTTCCTGTTCAACGGCCGCACGACGACGAGCGATCGGTCGTTCGCCCTCGCGACGCGGGCCTACGCGGACGCCCTTCATTCCGTGTTCTCCCTGCGACAGGCGCAGGGACCCAACCTCACATCGACGGCCGCGGGCTACCCGGGAGTGTGGCCTTTCACGGAAGAGGGGGGATGGCACGTCGTCACGGCGGACGACGGCCTTGCGGCCTTCTGGGCCGGGGACGACGCCACGGGCAGGTACGCGAACGCCACCTCCTCGATCGCGCGGACGTGTACGGACCCCGTCCTCTTCCCCGGCTGCACGAACCTCCGGTATGTCCTCGCGGACCTCCGATTCGCCTCGTCCGCGACCGTGTCTTTCTCCTACACGGGGCAGGTCGCGGACGCGAACGATACCCTGCGCCTGGAGGTCGCGAGCGCGCCCACGTACGCGAATTGGGAACCCCTTTCATGGAGGAACGCAACCTCCCTGCCGCCGACCCCGTCGGGAACGTGGGAATCCGTGGACATGGACCTTGCCGCCTACGTCGGCAGAGAGGTCCGCTTCCGTCTCAACTTCACATCCGACGGAGCGGGCAGCGCTCGCGGATTCTTCGCTCGTGACTTCACGATCGACGCGCCGTCTCGGTACCTCGGAAGCGTCGCGGAATCCGACGCACACTACCTCGTCGGCACCCTGAGCTTCTCCGAATTCGCCGTCGCGACAGGAGGCGTGCACCTCATCCGGACGCCCGGCGGCGAGATCCTCTTCTATTCCTCCGACTGGGCCGGCTCCGGCTCCCTCCCCTCCGATCAGGCCCGGTTCCAGACCTTCAACGCGCTCGAGAATCCCCAGGTCCTCTTCGGCGTCATGCTCGTCGCGGTCTACTTCATCTCCCGATCCCAGGAGGTCGCTTACGACCGGTTCCGGGAGGCCCATCCCCCGGTCTACCGGACCGCGGTGACGAAGGCGAAGTGGCTTCACTGGGTCGGGAAGGCCTCCATCGGGATCCTCCTCCTCTTCTACTTCGTGCCGAGCGCCTTCCAGGCGATCGGGGTGCGGATCCTCGTCGGCGGTCCCGCGTACC
>Ga0154851_122_pt4 | contig 13372 bp, 8 predicted proteins | sample Rifle2008BG16ft_FD_105579 | JGI IMG/M metagenome (GOLD analysis project Ga0154851, IMG submission 105579) | Euryarchaeota archaeon RBG_16_68_13
AGGTTCCCGATCTCGTACGCGAGAAGGTTCCCTGTCCTCGTGCCGGAGACCGGTTGGGAATCCTCCAGGACCGCCATCGTCGGGAGGGTCGCGTTCAACCAGATGCGTGCCGCCACCTCATCGCCTGTGTTGTTTGCGTACAGGAGCACGCGAACGAGGTCCCCCGGCCGCGCTCGGGGATGGTCCGTCGTCGCTTCGACCTCCACGCTCGGACCGTGAACCGTCGCGGTCCCCTCGGTTGTGCGAGTCGCGAAGGGATGGCCACCGCCGTCTGTGTACGTGAGGTCCGCGTGGAATGCGAGGCGGTCCCCCGGCCACGCGTCCGAGTCGGCCCGGGCCGTCACGTTGAACACGTAGGTTTGCGCGGTGATGTTCGCGAACCGCCACTCCGACGGGCCCGTCGGAATCCCGCCCGCGGCGGCGGCGTCATCTCCGAGGACCGTGAGGCGCGCGCCCGCGCTCCCGTTGAGCCAAAGAGTCGCCGCCGCGCCGGAACCCACGTTGAAGAAGGAGACCGTGAAGTTGAACGTCTCCCCCGGTGCCACATGGGCGGGCACAGGGACAATCTCCGCCCGAAGGACGGGGACGAGGACGGTCACCGCGGTCACGTCCCAGGAAGGTGCCTGGAGGGCCCCCGCGGCGTCCGTGTAGTTGAGGAAGGCCCGTGTCTGGAGGGACTGCCCGTCGTAGTAGGCTGCGTTCGGTTCGACCCGGACCCAGACCGTGAGCCGATGCGGACCGACGTCGACGTCATTGAAGGCCCAACGGGACGACGCGGACCGGACGCCTCCCTCGAGACCGGCGTCATCCGAGACGTACATGAGCCCCTCCGGGAGGGCCACGTCGATCGTCGCGGTACCGGCCGGTTCGTTGCCCGTGTTGTTGAAATGGAACGTCAGGGGCACCGTCGTTCCCGGATTCGCCAGCAGGAGATCGGGTTCCGCCTCGACGACCATGGACGGCCCGGAGATTCCGTAGACGCGGAAGAAGAGGTCCGCGCCCGTGCTATTGATCCAGCGCCCGACGTTCAGGTCGTACCACTGCGCTTCTCCGGAGACATACCCGCCGGGGTCGTTCATGGCCCACTCATAGCCCTTCGGCCGGGGCTCGCTGTCCTCCGCGAGGATCCAGTAGCGCTGGCCCATCGTGACGGGGATCCAGGGATAGAAGCCGAACGACGCCCAGGACCAGTTCTGCGATCCCTGCTTTCCCGTTCCGCCGAGGATGCTTCCCGGCTGGTTCCCCGCATCCGTAGCCACGGAGACCTGAAGGATGTCAGGCCCCGTCGTCCCGGGCTGGTCGAACACGTACAGGTCCAGGTGGGTCAGCAGGAAGCTCGTGCGCGCGAGGAAGGACTGCGCGACGGGCTGATTCGCCCACACGTTCGCGAAGGCGTTGTCCCAGGTCGCAGGCGCGTACGACTCGCGGAGGATCTCCGGCGTCGCGTCTGCGACCGGAGGGACCGCGCCGACCAGCGCCGCGGACAGAAGAAGGAGAACGAGGGCCCGGCGTGGCCGGGCCTGCCTGACCCTGGAAGGTCTCCCCCCGACAGGGGGCCCTTGGATCGTCACGACACCCCGAGTAGGGTTCGGCTCTCCCTGTCATGTCAAAGCCTTATCGTCCTCGTAATCCGAGGTGATAACACTCGCGCCGGAACGTGTCGGACCCTTCGTGATAATCAGATTCGAGAGGCTCATCCAGGCGTGCGTTCGGACGCGGGCGTGACGAGGCGCGAGGCGGCCAGGTGAAGTCCGCCGGCGACGGCGAACGCGGGCAGGCCGCTCCGATGGGGCTCCCGACGAATCCGTCGACCCACATCACCGCCGTGCCGACGAGTCCAATGCCCGTGATCGAGAAGTACGCGGCGATCCCGGCGACCCAGGCCAGGATCGCGATGGGTCTCGACGCGGGAGCCGTGTCGGCGAACTCACTTTCCGCGTAGGTCCGTCGGGCGATCTGGTCGGCAACCAGGACCCCGAGGAGGGGTACGAACACGCCCCCGACGAAGAACAGGAAGCCTTCGTACAGCGCGGAGACCGCGTGACCCTGACTCGCGAGGAACGATCCTGCGACGAAGCTCGCCGTCGCGACGACGAGGATGATGGATCGCTGGGCGGCGCGGGGCATCACGTTCTGCGCGCTGACGGCCGCGCTGTACACGTTCGCGAAGGCGTTGTCCGTCTCGCCGACGATGATCGCGAGCAGGACGAGACTCCCCAGTCCCGTCGCGACGATCGCTCCGACGAACGCCATCACGTCCGTGCTCTCCGCCGCGAGCCCGAAGACGACGAGGACGCCCGCTCCGAGGAAGTAGAACCAGGAGTTGCTTACGGTGTATCCGAGGAACGTGCCCGCGAAGCTATCCTTCGGACGACGCGCGAACCGATTGTAGTCCGCGACGAGGGGCCACCACGACACCGGCATCGCGATTACGAGATCGAGGGCGAGGCCGAGGGGTCGATCTCCCGCCGTGGCGGGCGTGAAGAACGAGGGCGCAAACACGGGATCTGTGACGACGACGTAGGTGAGATACGCGGTGCTCGCGAGGACGAGCCATACGGCGACCCTCTCGAGCCAAATGCGCACGACGACGAGCGGGCCGCCGAGGGCGAGGATGGCGACCCAGACGGCGAGGACCCCGATCCAGACGTACGCGGTCGCACCCCCGAGGACGGGACCGCTGACGAGCCCGAGGCCCAGACCCATGACCATCAGCTCGAAGGAGGCCCACCCGAGGAGCTGGAAGGCGTTCAGGGCGCTCGGGGCCCAGGAAGCCTTCCGGCCAAGGACCGGGCGGAGGCTGACCATCGTCGGGACGCCGTGCCTCGCTTCAAGATTACCCGCGGCTGCGAGCATGAGGGAGCCGATCACGGACCCCGCGACGCTGACGACGAGGACCTCGAAGAGGCTGAGGCCGAACAGGAGGACGAGGAGGGCTCCAGTGAAGAGGACGAGGAGGCCCACCCCAAGGCTGAACCAGAGGATCCCGAGGTCTGCGAGCCGGAGTCGACGGCGGTCCGGGGGGACGGGCTCGACGCCCCATTCCTCCGGCGTACGCAGCCACTCTCGCCCCACGTGCGAGCCACCCGCGATGCCGTGCTTAACGCCGTTCCCTCACGCGCTCTTCGAACGGAACTTCGCGTACGAGCGCTTCAGCGCGGCCACGAGGGGCAGCTCCTTCCCTGCGAGGAAGTTGATGAGGGCGCCGCCCCCAGTGCTCACGTGGTCGATCCGGTCCGCGAGGCCGAACCGCTCGACCGCGGCGACCGTGTGTCCTCCCCCGACGACCGTGAAGGCCGGGCTCTCGGCGACGGCCCGCAGGATTTCCCGGGTGCCCACGGAGAACTCCTCGATCTCGAAGACGCCCGCCGGGCCGTTCAGGATGACGGTCTTTGCGGCCTGGATCTCGTCCGCGTAGCGGGCGATGGTATCGAGGCCAACGTCCTGGACGGGGAGGTCCGAGGGCAGGGCCGACGCGGGGACGGGTTTCCGTCTCCCGCCGTCGTTCAGGACGACGTCCGTCGGCACGACGATCCGATCCCCATACCTCGAGAGGAGTTCCTTGCAGCTCTCCACGAAGGCATCGTAGTCCTCGACCTCCTTCCGCATGAACGTCGTCGTCGGGACTCCTGGGTCGATCCCCTTTGCATGGAGGAACATGTTCGCGACTCCGCCCGTCGTGAGGACCCTATCGACGATGTTCTTCTCGAGCATATGCCGCGAGATCGAGATGGAGTCGTCCGCCTTCACGCCACCGAAGATCGCGATCTTCGGGCGTTCTTGGTTCTGGAGGGCCTTCGTAAGCATCGTGAGCTCCTTCTCCATCACTCGGCCCGCGAGGGTGGGAAGGACCTCGCAGAAGCCCACGAGGCTCGGCTGGGCGCGATGGGCCGCGGCGAACGCGTCCAGGATGAAGTAGTCCGCGAGAGGCGCGAGGCGCGTCACCATGTGGCTCTTCGCCATCTTCTCGATCTTCGCGTCGGCGAGGACCTCCTCCTCCGCGTAGAATCGGGTGTTCTCGAGGACGATGACGTCCCCCGGGCGAAGGCCGCGTACCGCCTCGACCGCGTGCTTCCCGTAGAGGCTGTCCACGTACCGCGCGGGGCGACCGAGGAGGGCGTCGATCCGCTCCGCGTGCGCCTCGAGGGTCGTGAAGTCGTCCTTTCCCGGACGGGACTGATGAGCCAGGACGGCGACCTTCGCGTCCCGGAGGTCCCGGAGTGTTGTCAGGTGCTCGCGGATCCGTGCGTCGTTCAGGAGTCGGCCCGAGCCGGGGTCGATTGGCGAGTTGATGTCGAGCCGGGTGAGGACCGTGCGACCCCGGAGATCGAAATCGTCCATCGTGAAGAAGTCGCAGGTCATCGGGCAAGGCAAAATCCAAGAGACTAATAGGCTTTTTCGTCGAGTCGTACATCCCTCCGGGGCACGAGGTGCGGTGCGTGCGGGAGACGGCATTCGTCCTGGAGAACGATCTCCGTTCGCCGATCCGAGAGTGGCTGCGCTCGGAGGGCTTCGAATGCGCGGACGAACTCGTCGTCGGGGACCGTCGGGCGGACGTCGTGGGGTTCCGCGAGGACTCCGTCGTGGCCGTCGAGCTCAAGCTCACGGACTGGAGGACGGCCCTGCGTCAGGCGATGGCGTACCAGGTCGCCGCGGATCGCGCGTGGGTCGCGATGCCCCTCGCGCACGCGTCCCGCGCTTTCCGCCATCGAGGACGCTTCGAGGCGGAGGGCGTCGGCCTCCTCGCCGTGGACGACCGCGGCGGGCCGAGGCAGGCGATTCCCGCCGGGCCGTCCCCTCGCGTCCTCCCCTTCGCCACGGAAGGTCTCCGGGTGGCCGCTGGCCGGCTGTTCTCAAATCGGGAAACCGCTTTGGAAGCCTTATAGGGTCCCGGTCCGAATGGGCGGCCGCATCGAGGGACATCCACGCCCCAGGATCTCCTTCTCCCAGAGGGAAAACTCATCCGCACCGCCCGCGGCGGGGCGACGACGCTCAAACAACTCCTCCTGGACCTCAAGAAGTACTCCTTCTCCGGCTACGTGAGAACGGTCCGGCATCCCGGGGGGAGCCAGTCCGAGGGAGTCGTCTTCTTGCGGTCCGGCAATCCGGAGGCGAGCGTCCACGTCAAGGATGGGTCCCGCCTGCGGGGCCGGGCGGCGCTGAAGCAGGTGTGGCAGGACTCCTACGATGAGTCTTGCATCCTCGAACTCCACGCGCGCGTCGACATGGACGGTCTCCTCAAAGAGTACGGGGACGCCACCCTCCAGAGGTCCGCGAAACTCGTGAAGAAGTCGAAGGTCCCCCAACCCATCGAGCGTTCGGAGGCCGAGATGGCCATCTCTGAGTGGAAGGCGAAGGGGTATGTGACCGCGAGTCTGGAGGCCGCGCTGGACGGGGATCCCGCGGGTCTCACGGTCACCTATCTTTCCTTCCGCGAGGCGACCAAGAGGGCGGAGGCCGTGGCCGAGACCCTCGACCGCCTCGACCTGACAGGCTTCGAGGGCCGCGGGGCGGCCATCCGCGAGAAACTCAAGGACCCTCTCCGGCACGCAGACCTCGACACGGAGGTGGAAAGCCTTCGTGATGCGATTGACAGCCGCCGGCAGATGGAAGTCCGCCGGCAGATCGAGACCGTCCGGGAGAGGGACTCCCGGGAGCGGACCACGAAGGTCCTCGAGCTCGTCTCGAAGCAGCCCTCCACGGAAGGGGGGGCAGGTCCTGTGCGGTCGCCGGAGGTCGCTAAGGTCCTCGGGGACGCAGCGCCGACCCCGGACGCCGTGACGAACCTCCTCGAGCCCTTCACGTTCGATGCGTTCGTGGTGGGAGAGAGCAACCGCTTCGCCCATGCCGCGGCCATCTCTGTCGCAACGGACCCCAAGAAGGCATACAATCCTCTTGTGATCGTGGCCGGTCCGGGGCTGGGAAAGACTCATCTCCTCCATGCGATTGGGAACGAGGCCCGGAACCGATCGAGGGGTGCGAAGGTCCTCTACCTGACGACCCAGGCCTTCGACCAAGGCCTCCAGGGCGGCGAAGGAGATGCCTCGCGAGACGCATTCCGCGCCGCCCTGACGTCCCTTGACTGCCTTCTCCTCGACGACATCCAGGGGCTGGGCGGGCGTCCCGAGGCTCAAGCGGAGCTGCTTCACGTCTTCGAGAGTCTCTCGCGCGCGGACCGGCACATCGTCCTCGCATCCGATCGCTCCCCGAAGGCCATCTCCGACCTGGACGAACGCCTCGTGTCCCGCCTGGAGTCCGGCCTCGTGGCTACGATCCAGCCGCCTGGGAAGGAAACGCGCGTGGCGATCCTCGCACGAAGGGCCCGGGCCGTTCGACTCGAAGTGTCCTCCGAAGTCCTCGGGTACATTGCCGATCTCGTGGAGGACAACGTGCGCGAGCTAGGTGGAGCGTTCAATCGCGTCATCGCGTTCTCCTCCGTCATGGGCCGACCCATCTCGCGCGACCTCGCGCAGGAGGTCCTTCGCGATGGGGGCGGCGAGACCCCGGCGGGGGGGAAGGCTGCCCCCGACGTCCTCGAGCCCGATCTCACCCCCGGACGGAGCTACCTGGTCGAGGAGGACCGGCCTGCAGGAGCGTTCAGGCTCCTGTCGAAGGCCCTGGGCCGCGGCCGTGGGGGGCTCGTGATCACCCGAATGAATCCGAAACGGGTCCACGAAGCGTTCGGCCTGACGGCAGATCGCATCCTTTGGCTGACGGACCGCGAGACAAAGGCGGCGGAGACAATCCCGCCCGCTCTCGAGAGGATCGTGTACGAGATCGAAGGCTTCCTCGCCAAGAAGCCCGGGGCGACGGTTCTCCTCGACGGCTTGGAATATCTCGTCTCCTCGAATTCCTTCGAGGCCGTGCTCAAGTTCGTCCGGAGACTCGTCGACACCGTCTCCGAAGGGCATTCGATATTCCTCCTCTCGGTCGGGCCCGCGACGGTGAAGGAGCAGGAGCTCAAGATGCTCGAGCGGGAGATGGACATCCTTCGACTCGATGGAACCGCATGATCAGAACGAGTCGATCTCCCTGTGGAACTCCTTCAGGTACCGGATCGCCTCGGACCACTCCTCTTTCTTCATGTGGACGCTCGCGGCCTTGAGGATCCCGATCGACTTCGATAGGTCCCCCCCGCGCATCTTCTTGTCGAGGAGGATGTTCCGTGCTTTCTTCATCTCCTCCTGCACGAACGCGGGGAGATCCGAAGTCATTCGTTCCCGGATCTGTTTCGAAATCCTCACCGGCGCTTCCGGATCCCCTCGGCCTGCGCTTTCCTTGCTCTGACGGAGGAGGCGGTCGAGGTCTGCGGTTTTCATCCCGAGATCACGGGCCTGGGCCAAGAGTCGCTCGTCCCGTTCGAGGCCGGACCGTGCCTCGTGGGCTTCCTTCGCTCGGGTCTGGAACCCCGCGGTTGCGTTCTGAAAGACGTCCCACGCGGCGTCGTAGTTCCCGGTCTCCAAGTGGTTGACCGCGTCCTGCAGGGCCTTCTCGAGATTCGCGGCGTTCGGACCGCCGGCTCTCTGGACTTCGATGGCGAACGCCTCGATGCGCCCGCCGATCACGTCCGTGAATGCGATGTCCATCGAGTGCCTCGCTTGGTCGATGAGATGCACGGCGCGCTCGATGTCGCGGCGCTTTCCGGCGGCGATCGCTTCGTTGATCGTCCGCTTCTCCTCCTCGATCTGCATCCCGATTCGCTTCGCCGTCAGCAGCAACGCCTTGACGTCGTTCACGAGCTTCGGGAGCTCTCGATACATGAGTTTCCGGTCGCCGATGGGGAGCTCTGCGGGTGCTTCCCGCTTCGCCTCCCTCACGGCCGCGAGTCGGTCACCCAAGGTGATCCGGACGCCCGACAGCGGGGGGACTGCGGTCGTCCGCGGCGGCCGGGTCGGAGACGTGGGAGGGGATTTCGGGTGCGCGGTCGGCGTGGGCTCCTCCGCCTCCGCGCCCTCTTCCGCGAAACGGACGCCGCAGCTCGGGCACGTGTCTGCGTCTGCGGCGACGTTCGCCTTGCAGACGGGGCACTCGAACTCGGCTTCCTCGCCCTCGACGAACTGGGCCCCGCAACCCGGGCAGACGGCGGCGTCCGCCCGGACGCTCGCGTTGCACACGGGGCAGATGAATTGCTCCGACGAGGCCTCACCTTGGGTCGCAGCCCCCTTCTGTTCCTCGACCACGAGGTCGTCCGCGGTCGTCTCGGACTTCCCCACGCTTTTCAGGGTCTCGAAGATGTCTGCGTGGGCGTTAGGGCTCCCGGCGATGGATGCGAGGATCTCGTCGATGCTCCTGGAGTCGGAGCCGGTCGACGTCGGCTCGTCGGAAGCGAAACCGCCGGCGACATCGAAGAGGCTGAGATCCGTCTGGCAGTACTCGCATCGCCGGGCGTCCGCGGCGATTGTGGAGTCGCAGACGGGACAGACCTTGGTCTCTTTCGGAGGCGTAGACGTACACCTCAAGACTCGAACGGGTTTCTGACCCGCCGCGCACTAAAAAGACTTTCCGGTATCGCTACAGAAAATGAGAAGTGCTCAACCTGGATAATCAGCGAGAAAGCGTTAAGTGAGGCGTCCACACGTTGAGCGTCGAACTCGGCGTATCCCCATGCCGTTTCGCACCGCGATCGACGGACTGGACAAGGTCCTCCGCACGGACGTCACCCCACCCAAGGTCGTTCTCGTGACGGGACCGCCCGGATCGATGAAGACATCCTTCTGCTACGCGCTCATGTCCCGATACCTGAAGCAATCGGGAGAATTCGGTCTGTACACGACCCTCGAGGAGACGGTCCAATCTCACCTCCGGAACATGGACTCCCTGGGTGTCGAGCTGTCCCTGAACATGCAAATCAGCGATTTCACGGATTTGCGCGAGGTCGACGCGGTCGTCGGGGCGGAGGACCAGACGGACTACATCGCGTTCATCGAGAAGATGATCGCCCACTACAAGAAGATCCACGGCCCCAAGTTCAAGATGTTTGCCCTCGATTCGCTAGGGGCTCTCTACTCCCTCATGGAGAACACGTCGAACATGAGGAAGCGCATGTTTTACTTCTTCAAGATGCTACGGGACAACAACCTGATCACCTTGATCATCATGGAGCGGAGCCTCGGCGGCGAAAGTCAGCTCCTGGGGAACGAGGGTTTCCTCGTGGACGGGATCATGCTCCTCGGCATGGACCGGTCCCGGGGCAAGCTCGTCCGGTACCTTCAAGTGGAGAAGATGAGGGCCGTCGAGCACTCGATGGAGAAGTACGCAATCGAGGCGCGGAAGGGCGGTCTCACCGTCTTGGGATCCATCTTCGAGGGGGGATCCTCATAGACCTTCACGATCGCAGGCCGGACCCGTATGGGCCCGGCGCGAAGACGGAGTACGACGCACGGGGGACACCGTAATGGCCGAAGGGTCGATCTTGGACGCACTGGATGCGTTGAAGAAGCTCGAGGAGAGCATCAAGATGCGGGACGCCGAGTTCCGCGAACGCGAAGCGGCTCTCCAGGAGCAGCAGGCGAAGCTCGATGAGGAGCGTCAGGGCGTCGAGCAGGAGCGCGCTTCCGTCTCGGAGGAACGTGACGCCCTCCTGGGTCGGGAGAAAGGCCTCCGCGCCCGCGAGAAGGAATTGGAGACGCAGGAACGGAGCATCGCCCAGAGGGAACAGGAGTTCGACGCGTCCCGGCAGCGGGTCCTCACGAAGGAGCAGGAACTCGTGGGCCGAGAACAGGAGCTCGCGAAGCGGATGGAGTCCCTCGTGAGACGTGAGGAAGAGATCGCCCGCCGGGATGCGGAGATCTCGAGCCATACATCCGAGATTGTCTCTCGGAAGGGAGAGATCGCGGAACGTCAGAAGGAGATCCTGGCTCTCCTCCAGGACCAGAAGAACGCGATCGAGCAACAGCTCACTCGGGGCCAGGCCCTTCTCGATCGCGAGAGGAAGCTCGCGGAGGAGGAAGAGTCCATCGCCGCTGGGAAGGCGAAGCTCGCCGAGGACGGTCGCAGGCTCGCGGAACGGGAGAAGCAGCTCCTCGCCCGTGAGCAAGCCGCCAGGACCGCGCCTTTGCCCATCCCGGCTCCCGTGCCCGCGACCCCGTCGCCCATCGCGAGAGCCCCCGCTCCCGCCCCGGTCCCCGCACCCGCGGCACGTCCCTCGCCCCAACCCGTCGTTCCGAAGGTCGAGAAGCCCGTCGCGAAGCCCACGCCCGCTCCCGCGCCCGAGACGGAGCAGGAAGCAGCCGAGTCCGAGGTCCCCTGCCCCGCCTGCGGCACGATGATCTCCTCCGACGCGATCATGTGCTATGCCTGCGGCCACCGGCTCTCGAGCGACGAGAAGGGAGGCAGGAAGGACACCGTCCCGACGGTCAAGAAGGTCCTCAAGAAGAAGGTCATCTGAGCCGCTCCCAGCGGAGTCCGGGGGTCCCCGGGAGGGCCTCCAAGGCTCGTTTCAGCCCCGTTTTTCGTCATTTTCATAGGCGATTCACGATATTATTGTTCCCTCCATAGGGAAGAAATGTTTTCTGCTTCGAGAACATCTGCGTATCGCGAAAGATAATCGAGCGGTAAGTTATTTATAAAGTAGGCCAGGATGGCCCGCCCACATGTCCACCGGTTGTAGTCTCCAGAATGCATCCTGGCGGCTCCACCCTGGGAGGTCTTGGGATGTTTGACCGAGCCGGGTCGTATGGCAAGGCGCTTAGCTTCCTGATCGTCTGGACGATGGTCGCCGGCGGCTTCGTGGCCGTCGTGGCGACCCTCCCTCCTGCCGCTCAGGCGGGCGTCTGTGATCAGGTTGGCGGGGTAATCACGGGCGACTGGACGGTGAGCACCGCCCAGACGTGCACGGGGATGTTCACGGTGGACGGGACGATCACGGTTGCGGCCGCCGGGAGTCTCACCCTCGTGGACGGCGGACTCCGGTTCGCGAAAGACATGAGCCACATCGGATACTCCTTGGTCGTTACGGGATCCCTCGTCCTCGACAACTCCGTCGTCACGACGGTCACGGAGGCCATCGACCCGTATCTCCACCTGGCCCTCACCCTGAATGCCGGGAGCTCCCTGTCCCTGCGCAACGGCGCCTCCCTCAAGTTCCCCGGATGGTTCAACGCGACGAGCGCGACGATCAACATCACCGACTCGATGATTACTGGGTTCACGTCGGCCGAGATCGCAGGTCTCTTCTCGAGTTCGGCCTGGGACGACGCCTCGGACGATGCTCCCCTCATGGTATGGACATCCAGCACCGTCAGCATCTACCGATCCCGGATCGAGAGGCTCTTCGAGCACACGGCCGGGGCCGAGGACCTTCGGCTTCGCGGCGGAACCTCCGCGTACATCTACGACACGTATCTTGGGGTCGACTTCTCCGAGGTTTCGACCGAACACAACGAGCTGCTCCTCGATGGCTCCTCGAACGCGTATCTGTACAACGTGACGATCGATGCGTCCCAGTCGCCGGCTTCGCTGGACCTATACGACTCGGCGTTCCAGCCCACGGCGGCGGGGGACAACATCTACTTCCACCGCTGGCTTCATGTGACGGCCCAGGACTCCGCAGGCGGACTCCTGGCCGGGGCTTCCGTGTGGTCTCGCCTGAGTCCAGGATCCACGACGGCCCAGTTCCCCGACACGGGCGGATCGACCCCCTCCTCGCGGACCCTGTGGTATCTGCAGCGGACCTCCGGCACTTGGAACGTGACGGACGCAGCAGGCTACGCAAAGATCCCCCTCTACACAGATCGGATCGACACGAGCAGCCTGCCGAACGCGGAGTCCTTCGGGAACTACGATGAGACGGCTCGCTACGGGACCGCCACCGCGCAGGGCCATGCCTCCTTCTCTCCGTATCCCTTCCTCTCCGTGAACGACAACAACGAGGACTTGACCCTCTCCTTCACCGGAGTCGGCGTCTGTTCCTCGAGCGTGACGACCTGGAGCACGGACCGAACGGTCACCGGATCCATCTCCGTGGGGGACAGCATCGAAATCTCCGCGGATATCGTGATTCGAGACGGCTCGCTCTACGTGGACCAGCAGCCTAACGGCTGTGCCTACATCCGCGTCCTGTCCGGCGGATCCCTCACTCTCGAGAATGCAGACCTCGCAAGCAACTTCCGGCTCGTCATCGAGGTCGCGAGCGGCGGGTCCCTCGTCGCGACGGACGGAAGCCAGCTCCTCCTGACTCAGCGGGCGGTCCCGGGCCTGTTCCGGTCCCTTGGCACGGCTACCGTGTCCCTCTCCGACGGCGCCGTGGATGGGAACGTCTCCCTGCTGGGAGCCGGTGCGGACCTCCAGTCGATCACGTTCTTCGGTCCGAGCCTCGAGATCGACACGAGCTCCGGGGAGCCCGTCCGCCTCTGGGACCCGGTGTTCTCCGGTGTGACCGCTCTCGCGCTCCTCTCCGACGACGGGAACGCGAACACGCTCGATTTCGACATCCGGAATGCGTCCTTCGACGCGGTCCTGACTCCCCAGCTCCTGTTCAGCGGCTCCCAGAACGTCCAGATGACGTCCGTGGGCCTGTATGACCCGTCCGGCACCTGGTGGGACGGCATGATCGCGGGGAACGCGATCGTCAGCCGCTACTGGTGGCTCACGCTGCGGTCCGTCGACGGAACGGGGACCCTCCTCGCGAACGCGAACGTCTCGGTGGACCTCGATCGGATCGATCCCTCTACGCTCGCGCGCGTGGACCTCCCCGGGCCGGGATCCGGGAATGTGTACATGGGGAACCGCACCACGTGGCGCGTCGGCACTTCCCTCGGCTACATCCTCTACCGGGCCTTCTCGGAGTCTCGGACTTCATCGCCCTCGGGTCGGGTCGTGGATAACACGTACAAGGCGAACGCATCCGCGCTCCTCGACGGTTCGACGTACTACGCAGACGCCGAAATCCAGGTCTCCGTAACTCAGGACATCGCGGTCGATCTCGAGTTTTCGAGTCTCACACCGGACCTGAGCGTGATCGACCTGCGGGTCTCCGGCGGGAACGGGAACTTCGCTTCTCAGCCGCTCAACACGGCGCTGACCCTGACCGCCCGCGTCCGGAACACGGGACAGATTGACGTCCAGAGCGTCATGGTGAGCTTCTTTGCCGACAACGTGGACAAGAACAACGACGGCGTGATGGACTTCAGCACGAGCGACTTCCGGGCGTCCGCAGGGATCGACGACCGCGTGATCGCTCTCGTCCCGAAGAACGGGGAGGTGGAAATTTCCGCCGTGTGGACGCCGCTCGGCACCGTGGAATCGAGCCGGACGGTCTCCGCGGTCGTGGACCCGCCCCTCGTAACCGTCACGGACGATGGCGCGGTCCGGGAGACGAATCCGCTCAACAACATCTACGCTAGGACCTTCACCCTGTTCACGTGGCCTGACC
>Ga0154851_125_pt3 | contig 12658 bp, 10 predicted proteins | sample Rifle2008BG16ft_FD_105579 | JGI IMG/M metagenome (GOLD analysis project Ga0154851, IMG submission 105579) | Euryarchaeota archaeon RBG_16_68_13
GAAATCATGGGGCCCTGCGCGCACGGACGGTCCACGCGTCCCACTCGAAGGCCGCGGCGATCGCAAGGAACCCGAGGCCCATGAGGAACAGGTCCGCGGCGAGGCCCGCGTTCGTGAGGGTGCGGACGGGATCGATGAGGGAGGAGCTCCCCGCGGACAGGGCCATCGCGACGACCCCGCCCGCCCCGAGGGCCGCAACGACGGCCATCCTCTCCGAGGCGAGTTCGCGTGCGGCAAACACGAGCCCCAGGGCCGCGGACGCAGAGAGAGGGCCCCAGAAGAGGGGGAGTGCTGGGAAGAGCAGCGGGGACGACCGGACGGCGTACACGGTCCATAGCAAGGCGAGGAGGGCGCCCGCGGGGAGGACTCCGACGGCTCCCCCGAGGAGCACCCGCCGCGAGGTCCGCGCCGGCTCGCTGAGAGGGAACGCGCGGTCGAGCACGAAGGCGGCGTGGGCCGTCGCTGCGATCGCCAGGGTCTGGAGGAGGAGACCGAGGATGAGGCCTGTGAGGCCTCCGACGTCCGAGCGCACGAGAAGGAACGCGACGCCGATGGAAAGGGACATGGCTCCGAAGGCGAGGCCGACGGAGGCAAGGAGGAACCGCCGTCGGGCGAGGAGGCGCGTGGATTCGACGTCCTTCGGCGACGATGGACCCGGCACGTCCTCCCCAAGGGAGCCGCGGGACTTAAGTGTCTGCGGACCGCGCGCGGTCCTCGGGAACCTTAATACCGGGGCCCCTCATGCGGACCGCGCGATGGCAATCCGGTTCCACAACACCCTCACCCGCCGGAAGGAGGAGTTCGTGCCCCTCCAGGGTCGCCGGGTGGCGATGTTCGTCTGCGGGATCACGCCCTACGACGCCACGCACATGGGCCACGCGAAGACATACGTGACGTTCGACGTCGTCGCGCGGTTCCTCCGGCACAAGGGCTATGATGTGTTCTACCTCCAGAACGTCACGGACATCGAGGACCGCCTGATCGACCGCATGCGTGCGTCGGGACGGGACTGGAGGGACCTCGTGAAGGAGTTCTTCGGGGAGTATGTCGAGGTCATGACGAAGCTCCACTGCACGTCCGTGAACCTTTACGCGTACGCGACGGACTACATGCCCGAGATCCTGGAGCAGGTCCAGGGACTCCTCTCGAAGGGCTTCGCGTACGTCGCGGAGGACGGGAGCGTCTACTACGACACGACGAAGTACCCGGACTGGGGGAAGCTCAGCGGGCAGAAGGTCGAGGAGCACATCGCGGGGGCCCGGGTCGAGGTGGACGAGCGGAAGCGGCATCCAGCCGATTTTGTCCTCTGGAAGGCCCAGAAGCCCGGGGAGCCCGCGTGGGACAGTCCGTGGGGCAAGGGCCGACCGGGATGGCACCTGGAGGACACGGCGATCACGATCCGGCATTTCGGGCCCCAGTACGACCTCCACGGAGGCGCGACGGAGCTCATGTTCCCCCACCACGAGGCGGAGATCGCCCAGGCGGAGGCGCTCACGGGCGTGAAGCCGTTCGTGAAGGTCTGGCTCCACGGCGGGATGCTCATGGTGTCCGGCGAGGAGATGCACAAGTCCCGCGGCAACTTCTGGACCGTGAAGGACGCCCTCGCGAGGTACGATCCCGAGGTCGCGCGGTTCTTCCTTGTCAACGCGCAGTACCGGTCCCCGATCGACTTCAGCCCGGATCTCATGGACGAGGCGGAGCGCTCGTACGGGAGACTGCGGGAGACCCTGAGGACGGTCGAGGCGGAGCGTCGGCGCGCGCCCGCGAACGGGCCTTCCGACGCGCTTCTCGCGAGTGCGACGGCGAAGACCCTCGATGCGTTCGATGCCGCGATGTCGGACGACCTGAACACGAGGGAGGCGATCGCGGCGATCTTCGACTATGCACGGGAGGTGAACCGCGCGATCGAGGCGGGCGCGGGCCGGGCGGCCCTCGACGGCGTGGCGAGCGCCTTCGCGACGTTCGGCAAGGTCCTCGGGCTGTTCGAAGAACGGGCGGGCGAGGAAGGCCTCGTGGACGGCCTCATCGCCCTCCTCGTCGGACTCCGCGACGACGCGCGCTCGCGCAAGGATTTTTCGACCGCGGATCGCATCCGCGAAGCCCTCGCGGGCGTCGGGATCGCCCTCGAGGACGGCCGCGACGGGGTCCGCTGGAAACGGCGTTGACGGCCTCCGAGGCGGTCCCACGCAGGTCCGGAGCCGACGCTCTCAGAGATGAGAATGACGCCCGTCCCTCGACCGTGCTAAAGTATTTAAACGAAAGACTTCAAAAACAGGTTCCGTCCAGACCCCCAGTTTTCTCCATAGGAACGACCTCCGAACGTTTATAAATGGTCGTGGCATACTCCGCCTGTCACCAAGGATGGGGTGCGGAAGGCACTCGAGACGGGGTTTCGGAAGGTTGAGGAATAGATGGCAGGAGAGACCGCGTACGACGCCGAACAGATCCAAGTCCTCGAGGGCTTGCAGGCGGTCCGGAAGCGGCCCGCGATGTACGTCGGCAGCGTCGACGCGAGGGGGCTTCATCACCTCGTGCACGAGGTCGTCGACAACTCGATCGACGAGGCGATGGCGGGCTTCTGCCAGAACATCCACGTTACGCTGAACCCCGACGGCTCCGTGACCGTAGCCGACGACGGGCGCGGGATCCCCGTCGACGTCCACCCGAAGTATCAGGTCCCCGGCGTGGAGCTCGTCCTGTCGAAGATGCACAGCGGCGGGAAGTTCGAGCGGAAGCTGTACCGCGTCTCCGGCGGACTCCACGGGGTCGGACTGAGCGTCGTGAACGGCCTGAGCGAGTGGCTCGAGGTCCGGGTGCACCGGGCCGGCAAGGAGTACCGGATGCGCTTCGAGCGGGGCCAGAAGGCCTCGGAACTCGAGATCGTCGGGCCCGCCGAGGGCACGGGCACGATCATCACGTTCAAGGCGGATCGAGAGGTCTTCGAGACGACGGAGTTCGACTACGACATCCTCGCGGGCCGTCTGCGCGAGCTCGCGTTCCTGAACGGGGGGCTGCGAATCATCATCCTCGACAAAACCCACGAACGCGGGGACGTGTTTCGCTTCGACGGCGGGATCTCGGAGTACGTGAAGTGGATCAACCGCGCGAAGACGCCCCTGCACTCGGACCCCATCCGCTTCACGAAGGAATCGAACGGTACCCTGATCGAGGTCGCGATGCAATACCACGACGGGTACAGCGAATCCATCTTCACGTTCGTGAACAACATCGACACGGTCGAGGGGGGCACGCATCTCGTCGGGTTCAAGGCGGGCTTGGCGCGCGTGTTCAACAACTACGCGAGGGAGTACAAGTTCCTGAAGCAGGGTGATTCCCTCGAAGGGGACGACGTCCGCGAGGGCCTCACGGCGATCCTGTCCGTGAAGATCCCCGAGCCGCAGTTCGAAGGCCAGACGAAGATGAAGCTCGGGAACTCCGAGGTCAAGGGGATCGTCGAGTCCGCCGTCTACGAGAAGCTCACGGAGTTCCTCCTCGAGAACCCGAAGGTCGCAGAGACGTGCATCGGGAAGGCGGTCCTCGCCTCACAGGCTCGGGAAGCCGCGCGAAAGGCCCGGGAGCTGACGCGCCGGAAGGGCCTGCTCGACGGGTTCAATCTCCCGGGGAAGCTCGCGGACTGTCAGGAGCGCGACCCCGCGAAGTCGGAGCTGTACATCGTGGAAGGGCCCTCCGCCGGGGGCTCCGCCAAGCAGGCCCGGCGCCGGGAGTTCCAGGCCGTACTCCCCTTGAAGGGGAAGATTCTCAACGTCGAGAAGGCGCGGCTGGACCAGATGCTGAAGAACGACGAAGTGCGGAGCCTCATCACCGCGATTGGTGCGGGCATCGGCGAGGATTTCACCGCCAGCAAGGTCCGGTACCACAAGTGCCTGCTCATGACGGACGCGGACGTCGACGGAGCGCACATCCGCACCCTCCTCCTCACCCTGTTCTTCCGGTACATGCGGGGGCTCATCGATTCGGGCTTCGTGTACATCGCCCAGCCGCCCCTCTACAAGATCCGGAAAGGGAAGGAGATTCATTACGCGTACTCCGAGCGGCAGCGCGAGGAACTCGGCCGACAGCTCGGGGACAAGGGAGTGGTCTACCAGCGATACAAGGGCCTCGGAGAGATGAACGCGGAAGAGCTCTGGGAGACGACGATGGACCCCGCCCGGAGGATCCTGAAGCAAGTGACCATCGAGGATGCCGCCGCCGCGGACGCGCTGTTCTCCGTCCTCATGGGCGAAGCGGTCGAGCCCCGCCGCCAGTACATCCAGGAACACGCGAAGGAAGTCGTCAACCTCGACATCTGAGGGTTGGCATGCCGGACGAGGCCCAGGAACCGAGACGCAGCGTGGTCCCGCAGCCGATCGAATCGGAGATGCACCGGTCCTACATCGACTACGCGATGAGCGTCATCGTGGGGCGCGCCCTTCCCGACGTCCGGGACGGCCTCAAGCCGGTCCAGCGCCGCATCCTCTTCTCGATGACAGGATTGGGGATGGGCGCGGGATCTCCCTACAAGAAGTCTGCGAGGGTCGTCGGGGACGTCATCGGCAAGACCCACCCCCACGGCGACATGGCCGTCTACGACGCGCTCGCCCGGATGGTCCAGGATTTCTCCTTGCGCCTCCCGCTCGTCGATGGCCAGGGGAACTGGGGGAGCACGGAGGATGAGCCCGCGGCGATGCGATACACGGAATGCCGACTCGCGCGGACCGCCGAAGCCATGCTCGAAGATCTGGACAAGGACACGGTCGAATGGATGGACAACTTCGACGGGACCCTCAAGGAGCCCATCGTCCTCCCCTCGAAGTTCCCGAACCTCCTGGTGAACGGTTCGAGCGGCATCGCCGTAGGCATGGCGACGAACATCCCGCCCCACAACCTCTCCGAAATCATCGACGCGCTCACGGTCCTGATCGACAACCCGAACGCGGAACTCCTCGATCTCTACAGCCCGGACGCGGGTCCGATCCGGGGGCCGGACTTCCCCACGGGGGGGATTCTCCACGGATCCGAGGGCGTCGCGGACGCCTACCGGACGGGGCGCGGACTCATCCGGATCCGCGCGAAGGCCCACTTCGAGGAGGCGGGTCACGACAAGGCGCGGATCGTCGTCACGGAGATCCCGTACATGGTGAACAAATCGGCCCTCGTGGAGTCCATCGCCCTCCTCGTGAAATCGAAGAAGATCGAGGGCGTCACGGACCTGCGGGACGAGAGCGACCGGGACGGGATGCGGATCGTCCTCGAGCTCAAGCGGGACGCGGTCGAGGACGTCGTCCTGAACCAGCTGTACCACCACACGCAGATGGAGACGACCTTCGGTGTGATCCACATCGCCCTCGTGGGCGGCGCCCCGAGGACGCTGCCCCTGAAAGAGGCCCTCCAGGCGTACGTCGATCATCGCGTCGTCATCGTCCGGCGCCGCACGGAGTTCGAGCTCCGGAAGGCCCGCGAACGCCTCCACATCGTCGAAGGCCTCATCACGGCAATCGACCACCTCGACGAGGTCATCCGGCTCATCCGGCACTCGAGGGACGCGGAAGAGGCCCAGTCGGGACTCATGACCCGCTACCTCCTCAGCGAGGTCCAAGCCAAGGCCATCCTCGCGATGACCCTGCGCCAGCTCACGGGCCTCGAGATCGAGAAGCTCCGCCAGGAGCAAGCCGATCTCACACGGAGGATCGAGGAGCTCGAGACGATCCTCGCATCGAAGGAGAAGATCCTCGGAATCATCAAGGAGGAACTTGCGGAACTCAAGGAGAAATTCGGGGACAAGCGCCGGACAGAGGTCGTCGTCCAGGCATACGACATGGAAATCGAGGACCTCATCCCCGAAGAGGACGTCGTCGTCACAATCACGAACACGGGGTACATCAAGCGAGTTCCCGTGCAGACGTATCGGACCCAGCGGCGCGGAGGAAAGGGCGTCACGGGGATGGAGACGAAGGAGGAGGACTTCGTCGTGAACCTGTTCACGGCGTCGACCCACGACTACATCCTCTTCTTCTCGAGCATGGGCCAGTGCCACTGGCTCAAGACGTACAGGATCCCCGTCGGGAGCCGGTACGCGAGGGGGAAGCCCATCGTGAACCTCGTTCCGCGACTCCAGCCGGGGGAGAAGATCCAGGACATGATCCCCGTTCGGGAGTTCGAGCCCCTCCGGACGATTGTCTTTGCGACGAAGAAGGGGAAGATCAAGCAGACCCGCTTGGACGCGTTCAAGCGCCCGAACGTCCGCGGGATCCGCGCGATCGCGCTTGCGACAGACGACGAGCTCGTGGAGGCCCGCATCGCGGACGGGGACGAGGAGATCATCCTCGCATCCGCGGGAGGCTACGCGAACCGGTTCCAACTGAGCGAGGTTCGCCCCATGGGCCGAACGGCCGCGGGCGTCCGCGGGATGCGGCTCCGTTCGGGAGACCGCGTCGTCTCCATGGCCCTGGCCCGGAACGAGGACATGGAACTACTCACCGTCCTCGAGAACGGATACGGAAAGCGGACGAAAGTCAAGGAATACCGGAAAACGCGGCGCGGATCCCAGGGCGTCGTGACGACGAAAATGAAGATCGCCCAGAGCCCCGTCGTCATGGTGCTCGAAGTCCTGCCGAAGGACGAGCTCCTCGTCACGACCGTGGGAGGGATCATGATCCGCTGCCCGGTGGACGGCATCCGGGAAACGGGTCGGGCCGCGAAAGGCGTCCGTATCCAGAAGCTGGCCGCAGGAGACAAGGTGACCGCGGTGGTCCGCGTGGTGTCCGAGGTGCCGGAGGACGTGGCCATCGGCGGTCCCGTGGACCCACCGACGGACGGCTGATCCGTCCCCCCTCACGCCGGGAGTTCGACGTCGATCCCGAGGCCGGGTTTCCGCGGCGCGATGAGGTTCCCCGCCTCGAACGTGAGACCCGCGGTCGGGTCCGCTGCAAGGTTGAAGTGGGAATCGAGATCGAGCCACCGAACGTTCTTGTGCGCGAGGGCGAAGTGGAGTCCCGCGGCAATCGAGAGCTGGGGTTCGCCCATGCAGCCCACCATCGTCGGGAAGCCCGCGCTCTCGCAAATCGTGTTCACATCCATCGTCCGCGACAGGCCTCCGTGCTTCATGAGCTTCAGGTTCACGGCCCGCGCGGCCTTCGCCCATCCGAGCTTCTTCGCGTCCTCGGGCGTGAGGACCATCTCGTCGGCCATGACGGGGATCGGGGACTGCTCCGCGAGGACCCGCATGCCCTCCAGGTCCTCCGCCGACACAGGCTGCTCGAAGACGGACACCTGGAGGTCCCGTGCGGCCCGCGCGAAGCTGAGGGCCTGGCTCCACGTGTAGCCCTGGTTCCCGTCGACCCGCAGCTCGACGGCGGGCCCTGCGGCGGCGCGGATGGCGCGGAGCCGCTCGAGGTCCGCCTTGGGATCCCGGCCCACCTTCACCTTGAGGGATTGGAAACCCGCCGCGACCCAGCGCCGGGTGCGCTCGACCGCGGCCTGCGCGGGCATGATCCCGATCGTCATGTCCGTCGGCATCCGGTCCCGCGATCCTCCGAGATACTCGAACAGGGGCTTCCCCGCGACGCGCGCGGCGATGTCGTACACGGCCATGTCGATGGCCGCCTTCGCGGACGGGTTCGCAGGCAGGCGCTTGTCCATCTCGTCCGCCACCTGGCGGGGACGATCGAACTCGAAACCCGACAACAGGTGGCTCAGGCGTTTGAGGGATTCCAGCACGGTTGGGATCGTCTCCTTCGTCACATCCGTCGGTGCGGCACACCCCTGACCGGAGACGCCGCCGCTGTGGACGCTCACGAAAACGAGGTCCGCGACATCGGACGAGCCCCGGGCGATCGTGAACCTCTCCTTACGGGGGATCGAGAGGGGTGCGAACTCGACGAGATCGATGCGCACGCATCCCTGAGAGACCGACCCGGATATCAAGATGACCTACCGGCGCGCCGATCGGGGCCGAGACGCCTTTCGGGCTCGAGGGGCGACGACCGTCCTGTAGTGGCGACAGAAAGAGGTGAAGGCGCACTCATCGCATCGGGGGCCCACGGGCCGGCACAGGTCCTTCCCGAAACGGATGAAGAGCTCGTTGACATGAAGCCACGATTCCTTCGGCACGATCCGCATGAGCGCCTGCTCCGTCGCCTCGGGCGCCTCCGTCCGGACGAGGCCGAGCCGGTTGCTCACCCGGTGCACGTGGGTGTCCGTGGGGATCCGCGGCTCCCCGAACCCGTACACGAGGACGCAGTTCGCGGTCTTCGGGCCGACCTGGGGGAGGTCGATGAGTTCGTCGTAGGTCTTCGGGACCGCGCCGCCGTGGCGGTCTAGGAGGACGCGGCTCACATTCCGGATCTGCAGGGCCTTCTGTCGATAGAATCCGACGGCTTGGATGAGCCGCTCGACGTCCTCCGTACTCGCGGAGGCGAGGGCCTCGGGGGTCCCGTACTTCGTGAAAAGCCGGGAGGACGCCTCCTCCGTTCGTTCGTCCCGGGTGCGCTGGGACAGGATCGTGGAGATGAGGACTCGGAACGGGTCCTCCGTCGCTGTGGTGATCTTCGCGAGAGCTGTTTCCCCCTCGCGGAGGTCCCCCGAAGGGAGGTACCGGCGGGAGAGCTCCCGCAGGACGCGGGAGGCCGTCTCACGGGCGAGCGCCGAGGTGGTCAAGGGCCTCCCCTGCTGTGTAGATGGAACCGGTGATGAGGACGAGGTCGCCGGGTCCCGCGTCCGCGAGGGCAGCATCGACGGCAGCGGGGACCCGGGGCACCGACCGGACGTCTGCGTGGCCTCGAAAGGCCTTCGCGACCTCCTCCGCAGAGAAGGCCCGATGGCTCTCGGGCCGCGCGGCATACACGCGCAGGGCCATGGGCCCGAGGGAGGACGCGAACGCAGACAGGTCCTTGTCGGCGAGGATCCCGATCACGAGCAGGAACCGTCGGGCGGGGAACAGTTCCTGGAGAGCCACGGCGAGGGCCCTCGCGGCGGGGCCGTTATGGGCGCCATCCACGAGGACCGTCGGCCGCTCCCTCACGACCTGGAGGCGCGCGGGCCAGCGAGTCCCCGCAAGTCCCTCCTGGATCGCGCGGTCTGGTACAGCGATCCCGGCTTTGCGGAGCTCGACGAGGGCCGCGACCGCGAGACCGAGGTTTTCGGCCTGGTGGGGACCCAGGAGCGGGGACCGGACTTCGAGCTCTCCAAAATCCCCGCGGACTCGCAAGGACTGCCCCCGGAGGTCCTGGGACTCCCGCTCGACGATGACGTCCCGACCTACAACGGTGAGGGGCGCGTGCACCTCGCGACAGCGCGCTTCGATCACAGGCAGGGCCGCCTGGTCGACCGCCACGGCGCGCGATCCGGCCTTGATGATTCCCGCTTTCTCCCGAGCGATCCGCTCCACGCTCCTCCCGAGGTGCTCCGTGTGCTCGAGGTCGACCCGGGTGATCACGGACACGAGGCCGTCGATCACGTTCGTGGCATCCATGCGCCCGCCCATGCCGACCTCGACGACGGCCACATCCACGTCGCGCTCGCGGAAGTACTGGAAGGCCATCGCGGTCGTGACTTCGAAGAACGTCGGGTGATCGACCCGATTCGCAGCCGTCATCGTCGCAATCGCGGGCTGCATCCCCGACCAGAGGCGGAGGACGTCCGCGTCCGAAATCGCCGCGCCGCCGACCTGGATCCGCTCGTTGAAGCGGACGAGATGCGGCGATGTGTAAAGCCCGACTCGATGCCCGGCGGCCCGTAGGGCGGCCGCGGCAGAGGCGGACACGGACCCCTTCCCGTTCGTCCCGGTCACGTGAATCGGTCGAAGGCCCCGGTGCGGGTCTCCCAGGAGACCGAGGAGCTTCCGGATGTTTCCCAGCCCGAGCTTGATGCCGAACCGTTCGAGGCGGTACAGCTGTTCCAGGGTCGACTCGTAATCCATGAGACGTCGGGCTAACCGGACCTGCGGATTAAAGGATTGGCCCGGGCCGAGGAGCGTGGTGATGGCCGCGCCGACCTCGAGGCGCCGGATCCTCAGCCGCGCCGGCTCGGCGTCATTGGCGCTGGTCAAGGGGCGAGCGAGGGTGCGCGGGGAGCCGGGGGAATCCTGGGTCAGGCGCTCCGGGCCGTCGTCCCCATCAGCCTTCCACAAGAACGACTCCACGACCATAGGTATAAATCGGCCCCTGGGAATCGGCGCGCAGATGCGCCCTGCGGACAGGATCCGGGGAGCGAAGGATCGCAAGCTCGAGGGCAAGACCATCGTCCTCGGCGTCACGGGGAGCATCGCCGCCGTCGAGAGCGTGAAGCTCGCCCGCGAGCTCTTGCGTCATGGTGCGGAGGTCCATCCCGTCCTCTCGGGCGCGGCCACAGGCATTGTCCACCCGAACGCGCTCGAGTTCGCGACGGGCCGACCGGCGATCACGAAGCTCGACGGTTCCATGCATTACCTCGAGATGTGCGGGGCGGGGGGGAAGGCGAACCTCCTCCTGATTGCCCCCTGCACGTCGAATACGATCAGCAAGGTCGCGAACGGGATCGACGACACGACCGTCACGACGTACGCGATGAATGCCCTGGGGGCGGGGATTCCCGTGCTCATCGCCCCCGCGGCCCATGAGACGATGATGGACAACCCCATCGTCATGATGAATGTCCGCCGGCTCCGGGACCTCGGCGTCGAGTTCGTCGAACCGAAGCGTGAGGAGGACAAGGCTAAGATGGCGGACGTCGAGGCGATCGTGGCCCGAGTCCTGCGCCGCCTCGGCCCGCGAGATCTGGAGGGAAAGAGAGTCCTCGTCATCGCCGGCGCGACCGTGGAGCCCATCGACGATGTCCGTGTCGTGACGAACCGCTCGACCGGCGGCACGGGGCTCGAACTCGCGAAGGCCGCGTACGAGCGCGGTGGGGACGTCGAGCTCTGGTTGGGACGACACGAGGTCGACGTGCCGCCCTGGCTCCCGACGAGAGGATTCGTGACGGCGTCGGAACTGTCGAAGATGGCCGAGGACGCCGAGGCCGACGTATGCCTCGTACCCGCGGCGGTGGCGGACTTCGCTCCGAAGAAGCGGAAGGGGAAGGTCCCGAGTCGGGGCGGGCAGCTGGACATCCGCCTCGAACCGACGCCGAAGGTCCTCCGGCTCCTCCGGAAGAATGCGAAGGTCCTCGTGGGGTTCAAGGCGGAACACGGGGTGAGGGCGGAGGAGCTGAAGAAGAGGTCCATGGCCCTCCTGAAGGAGACGGCCCTCGACTTCGTCGTCGCGAACGATATGGCCCAAGTGAAGGGGACGGCGACGGTCGTCACCGTCTTCGATGCGAGGGGGCGCGCCGCGACGTTCGACGGACCGAAGGCTCTCGTCGCGGATCGCGTGTGGAGTGCCGTCCTCCATGGTCTCCCAGGGTGAGGCATTCTGCCCTGGACACGTCAGCGCGTTCTTCGAGGTGTGCGAGGACGCGGATCCCCGGAGAAAGGGGTCCCGCGGCGCCGGCCTGTCGCTGTCCCTCGGCGTTCGCACCCTCGCGCGCGTCCGCGAGGCGCCCCGGACATCCCTCGAGGCCTTCGTGAACGGCAGGAAGCAGAAGGCGGAAGTCACGGAGCGCGCGGCCCGGAAGCTCCTCGGAACTCGGGCCTACGAGGTCAAGATCCTCAGCGAGACGCCCCTCCCGATCTCCCAGGGCTTCGGGGTGAGCGCCGCAGCCGCCCTCAGCACGACCCTCGCTCTTGACGACGCCCTCGGCCTCGGCCTCCCAAGGGATGAGCTCGTCGCGGCCGCCCACGTGACGGAGGTGGAGTGCGGCACCGGTCTGGGGGACGTCGTCCCCGCCTCCCTCGGCGGCATGGACCTGCGCCGAGAACCGGGCGCGCCCGGCCATGGTGTCGTGGAGCGATTCGAGGTCCGCGAGGAGATCCTCCTCGCCGTCCTCGGACCCGAAATCCCGACGCGGTCCATCCTCCGCGATGCCGGGAAGGTGGAGTCGATCAATCGCTCCGGCGGTCGATGCGTGGCAGAGTTCTCCGCGGACCCTTCCTTCCCGAAGCTCTTCGACATCGGGAACCGCTTCGCGGAGGAGACGGGTCTCGCGGGCCGCAACGTCCTCGAGGTCGTGCGAGCGAGCCGGATGTTCGGCCGCGCAGCCATGGCGATGCTAGGCAACTCGATCTTCGCTGCGGGGAACCGCGAGCAGCTCGCGATCCTTTACCTCAGGTTCGGGACGCTGCTGCGCTGCGAGGTCGACAACGAGGGGGCGAGGGTCCTCTGACTACTCGCTCAGGGTGAAGAGCTGGTCGTCCTCGCCGACATCGAAGAGTCCGATCCGCGCGCCCGCGTCGAGCCAGCCGTGAGCGTAGTTGACGTTCGCAAGGGCCTCCGCGAGTTCCCCCTTGTCACGGAAGTGCTTCGCGTCCTCGTAGTACGTCCGGGCCATGGAGAGGAAGTCCTCCGCAATCCTACGGAGGTGGGACCGCCTCGGCGGGGCCAGGGCCGCCTTGGTGAGGGCCCTCTCCGTGAGGGAGATGTCCTTGTCCACGAGGGAGGCGAGGTCCACGGCAACGGTATGACTTGTGGCGATAAATCGCTTCCGAGATCCCCTGGGTCAGGCCGTCAAGTCCGAATCGAATCGATCAGGACGGACGAAACGGTATCGCCGATTGCGGCGGAGAGAAATGCGAACACTCGAATCATGC
>Ga0154851_136_pt5 | contig 11989 bp, 12 predicted proteins | sample Rifle2008BG16ft_FD_105579 | JGI IMG/M metagenome (GOLD analysis project Ga0154851, IMG submission 105579) | Euryarchaeota archaeon RBG_16_68_13
CGTCCTCCGTCTGGACGACGAGGACGGATCCGTCCCGCTCCTTTTCGGAGGCGGGGTCCGACGGGTCCACCCGAAGGTCCAAGATGGGGTTCGACTCGAGGTACTCGCTTTCGTCGGAGGCGGGGGTGATCGGGTAGTAGGTCTGGAAGCGGAGTCCGCCGAGGACCTTCCCCAGGGCCGTCGCCTGGCTTCCCGTGAGGAACAGCCGGGCCGCAGGGTTTGGGACGTGCGTCAGCCGGAACGGGAATTCGGGGACGAGGCTCCTTGCGAGGTCGTACGCCCGACCCGCGCCCCAGGCGTTCATCCTCACGAGCTTTTCCTTGCCTCGGAACACGTCCGCGAGGGCTTTCTCGAGATATGCGAGATCGAACTGCAGGACGCCGAAAGACGCGCCGACGGCGAGCATGTTGACGACGCGGCTGATCTTGCTGAGGGGATCGATCTTGAACTCCTTCGCGACGTCCTCGAGCATCTTCTTGAAGGGGACCGCGACGAGGGTCACGCCCCGTTGCTTCGCGGACTGCAGCGTGTCTTCGAACGTATCCCCCAGGCCCAGGGCACCGAGGTACGCCTTCATTTCCGCGGCGTTGCGCCGGGAGATCGTCGGGAGGTCGTCAATCCGCGTCGGGCCGAGGGCGGGGTCGTAGATGATCGCGCCGGCGTCCACGACCTCCTGGGCGTGGCGAAGGAGGGTCTCCGCGTCGAACGTGGTGAGCAGCTCGATCTCGTCCACGTGCGCACGCACGACGCCCTCGCTCACGCGCAAGCTGAAGTAGGAATGACGCCCCATGATGTTCGAGTAGTACTCCCGCTTCCCGAACACGTTGAGCCCGCCGTGAGCGCATGCACGGGAGAACGCGTTCGCGGAGGAGTCCACGCCGCTGCCCTGTGCGCCGCCGATCATCCAGGCGAGGTCGTTCACCTTTCGAGGCTTCGGGGACATGGCGACGTGCCGTCCTAGAAGGGAATCCTTGCCAGGGCTTGGATGTTTTCTTTCCTTCCTGCGGCCCTCATCGAGGGAAGAAAGCTGCAAGGCTCAGCGCGACGGCGTGAGAGAGACACGGTCCTCGGCCCCGGCGGCGATGGCCAGACGCCGCCGCGATATGAATCCTTCTGTTCCCCTGGCCCGGCATGAGAATGGAATGGGGGGCTCAGCGTGCAGGCCGGGAGCCGCCACCGGGCGCCTTGGGCGCGCGACCCCGTGGCATGATGAGGTCTCGCATGAACCCCTCCATGTATTGGAAGCGGTTGCGCAGGGTCACCTCGCTCACGCCCGCGACCTTTGCGATCGTCTTTTGGGGTCGGCGCTCCCCGTGTGCCAGGGAGGCGAGGTAGATCGCGGCGGCCGCCGTTCCGATGGGGGAGAGGGACAGGGAGGACTCCACCTTCTCGAGCTCCTTCAGGATCTTGAGGGCCTCCGAGTGAACGCTGTTCGAGAGACCGAGCTCCGAGCAGAACCGGGAGACGTAGTCCGCGGGCCTCGAAGGAGGGACGCGGAGGGTCAGGGTTCGCAGGAGGGCGCCGTAGGCCTTCCCGATGACCTTCTTCCGGATCCCCGTCGCATGCTGGATCTCGTCGAGGGTCCGCGGGACCTCGTGGATCCGGCACGCCGCGTACACGGCTGCGGCGACGACCCCCTCGATGGATCGGCCTCGGACGAGGCCCTTCTCGAGAGCCTTCTTGCAGATGAACCCGGCTTCCTCCTTCACGGGACGCGGAAGCCCGAGGGCCGAGGACACGCGTTCGAGGGCGCGAATCGTCTCCGGGAGGCTTCGCTCCCCGGGCCGGGAATGCCCGGAGTGGTGCTGGAGCTTCCGCATCCGGTAGAACTTCTCCCGCTCCTTGAGGGGGATCGTGTTCCCCCGGGCATCCTTCGAGGAGAGGGGGATGATCGTCGTGAGGCTCGAGGCCCCCGCGATCACGTTCCGAGGCGCCCCCGTCCTCGAGAGCCGCTGGCTCTCCTCTGCGGAGTACGCGGCCCATTCCGGGCCCTCGTCAATGGCGCCCTCGCTAATCACGAGGCCGCAGGCGTCGCAGACGAGCTCCCCGCGGGCGTAGTCCTTCACGAGGTGCTCGCTGCCGCATTCCGGGCAGGAGCGCTCTTCCTCGACGAACGTCTCCGCGTGGGTTCCGCTGGGCATTGCACCCCCTCGTCGGGAGCCTCCTCGGCTCTCCGCGGTGAGATAGGAAATATAACGGTCTTATATTATACCTTGTCACCGGAAGCAGTGACAAGAACCTCCATGGGTCGGGTCGGAATCTGTCCGGTTTCGGATGAGACGAAAACCCGACCCTCAGGGACGAGGTCCCGTCACGGCGCGGCGAGCTTCTTCGCCCAGGCTTCCTGGCCTTCCTTGAAGATGTCCCGCCCGCGGGCGTCGTTCGCGACGATCGCGGGGAAGTCCTCCACGCGGAACTCCCAGAGGGCCTCCGTCCCGAGCTCGGGATAGGCGACGACCTTCGCGGTCTTGATGCGCTGGGCGAGGGTGGCTCCGAGGCCGCCGATCGCGATGAGGTACACGGCCTTGTGCTTCACGAGGGCGTCGATGACGGCCTGGCCGCGGTTCCCTTTCCCGACGGTCGCCCGGACCCCGTACTCGTACATCCGAGGCGCGTAGGCGTCCATCCGCAGGGAAGTCGTGGGGCCGGCGGACCCGATGACCCGGCCGGGAGGGGCCGGCGTCGGCCCGACGTAGAAGATCACGTGCCCCCGGAGGTCCACCGGGAGGGGCTGGTTCGCGTCGAGGAGATCCACCATCTTCTTGTGCGCGGCATCGCGGGCGCCGTACATCGGACCGCTGAGGGACACGCGGTCGCCGACCTCGAGAGGTGTGACGTCCGCCTCGGCTAGGGGCGGGCGCAGCGGGATCACGTCGGTCACAGGACCGCCTCCTTGTGCCTGTGGGCATGACAGTCAATGTTCACCGCGATGGGGAGCGCGCCGATGTGGCAGGGCTTCGTCTCGATGTGGACTGCGAGGGCCGTCGCCCGCCCGCCGAGGCCCTGAGGACCCACGCCGAGCCGGTTCACGGCCTCGAGCCATTCCCTCTCGAGATTCGCGTAGTACGGGTCGGGGTGGGGCGTCCCGAGATCCCGGTAGAGCGCCTTCTTCGCCAGGAGGGTCACCTCCTCGAAGTTCCCGCCGAGGCCCACTCCGAGGACGAGAGGAGGACATGCGTTCGGGCCCGCGGCCTTCACGGTCTCGAGGAGGAACTGCTTCGCGCCTTCGACGCCCGCGGAAGGACTCATGATCTTCGTCTTCGACATGTTCTCCGCGCCGGTCCCCTTCGCGCCGACGCGGATTCGCACTCGGTCCCCGGGTGCGAGGTCGAGGTGGACCATCGCGGGCGTGTTGTCCCCCGTGTTGCCGCGCCGAAGGGGGTCCTTCACGAGGGATGCACGGAGGTACCCCTCCTTCCAGGCCGCGCGAACCCCATCGTTGATCGCCTCGAGAATCCCGGCCCGGTCGAAGCGGACCTCTTCGCCGATCTCGAGGAACACGATCGCGATCCCTGTATCCTGGCACGTGGGGAGGTTCTCCCGCGCGGCGAGCCGCACGTTCTCGATGAGACTGGACAGAATCTCCCGGCCCATCGGCGAGGGTTCCGAGTCCCGGGCCCGCTCGTAGGCCCGCTCGAGCTCGGGGTTCACGACCACGCACGCTTCCTTATACAGGTCCCGGACGGTCTCTCCGAGCCGATCCACGGAGACGGTACGCAACGCTCCTACCTCGGCTCCCCTCCCGGCTCCACGCATTTCTACGTTGGCCCCGTGCAATACATATTCTTGTGATGGGGGAAGGTTAATAGGAACCCGGTCTTCTCACGCCTCGGGCGACGGGCGATGGCTGAGTACCGGGTCGAGAAGGACTTCCTGGGCGAGCTCAAGGTGCCCAAGGACGCGTACTGGGGCGTCCAGACGCAGCGTGCAATCGAGAACTTCCCCATCAGCGGGATCCGCTTCGGGCGGCGGTTCATCCACGCCCTCGGTCTCATCAAGAAAGCCTCCGCGGAGACGAACGTGGAGCTCGGCCTCCTCGACTCGAAGCTCGGGAAGGCGATCGTGAAGGCCGCGGACGAGGTCATGGACGGGACGCTCGACGAGCAGTTCCCTCTCGACGTCTTCCAGACGGGGAGCGGAACGAGCACGAACATGAACGCGAACGAGGTCATCGCGAACCGCGCGAACGAGATCCTCGGGGTGAAGCTCGGCGAGAAGGGACCCGTCCATCCGAACGACCACGTGAACATGGGCCAGTCCTCGAACGACGTGATCCCGACGGCGATCCACGTGGCGTCCCTCCTTGCGATCGACCAGGACCTCCTGCCCGCTCTGCGCGAGCTCGAGGAGACCCTCCTGAAGAAATCGAAGGAGTTCGATCCGGTCGTGAAGGCGGGCCGGACCCACCTCATGGATGCGACGCCGATCCGCCTCGGACAGGAATTCTCCGGGTACGTGTCCCAGGTCGACCATGGGATCCGGCGGGTGTCCGCAGCGAGAGGGTCCCTCGCGGAGCTCGCCCTGGGCGGGACGGCCGTGGGGACGGGCATCAACGCCCACCCAGACTTCCCGGGTCGCGTCGTTGAGAAGATCACGTCCGCGACGCCTGCGAAGTTCCGCGTCGCGGAGAACCATTTCGAGGCCCAGGCGGCCCAGGACGCGATTGTGGAGGCGAGCGGCGCGGTCCGAACGGTCGCGGTCTCCATGATGAAAATCGCGAACGACCTCCGCTGGATGTCCTCGGGCCCGCACACGGGGCTCCGCGAGATCAACCTCCCCGCGGTGCAACCCGGCTCCTCCATCATGCCCGGAAAGGTGAACCCCGTGATCCCGGAGGCCGTCATGCAGGTCGCGGCCACGGTCATCGGGAACGACGTGGCAATCGCGGTCGCGAACAGCCACTCGAACCTCGACCTTTGCACGATGATGCCGATGATGTACCAGCGGCTCCAGCAGAACAGCGACCTCCTCGCGAACGCCGCGCGGGTCCTCGCCCGCAAATGCGTCGACGGCATCACTCCGAACGTGGAGGTCATGCTGCGCTACGCGGAGTCAAGCCCCGCGATTGCGACAAAACTGAACACGATCATCGGCTACGAGAAGGCCGCAGAGATTGCAAAGGAATCGGGCCGGACGGGCAAGACGGTGAAGCAGATCGTCGTGGAGAAGGGCATCCTCTCTGCGGAGGACGCGGAAAGGGTCTTGGATCCCAAGCAGCTCACGGAACCGAGCAAGGACCTTCTGGGTGGCGGCGGCGGGTAGAGAGACCCCCCGCACGTTCCGCCGTTCGGCGCTAGGCCTGGACCCGGTCGTGACTCCTCGGGGATCCTTCGCGGAGCCCGCGTCGAACGATCGCCTTCGCCGCGGCCGCCAGGTCGTCCGCGACGACGTCCGGGCGCCATGGGCGAATGTCTTCGCGGAAGCGGGCTCGCCATTCCTTCGGACCCACCCAGGCGGTCCGGCAGCCGAACGCATGTCCCGTCGCGACGTCGAGGACCTTGTCCCCGATCATCCAGGCGCACCTCGGGTTCACCCCGAGATCCCGGGCAGCGGCAAGAAGCATCCCCGGCCGCGGCTTCCGGCACGAGCACTCGGCTCCGAGACGATGCGGGCAGTAGTAGATCTCGTCGATCTCCACGCCTCGTCGGCGGAGCCCCTGGATCATCTTCTCATGGATCCTGCGAAGCTGGGCATGGGGAAGGAGCTTCCACGCTATCGCGTCTTGGTTCGTGACGATCACGAGTCGCCAGCCCGCGTCGGCCAGACGATGCATCCCATCGATGGCACCGGGTAGGAACTCGAAGTGGTCCGGCGTACGCACGTATCCTTCCCTACCGCGGTTGATGACGCCGTCCCGATCGAGGAACACAGTCGGGCGGGCGGCCGGGCTCCGCGACGACGAGATCCCGTGGCGGGCGACGTGAAGGGAGCGCCGCGCTCCCGGAGATTGGAGGAAGAAGTCCACGAGCCCCCACTTCGCGAACGGATTCCGAGTGAGCGTGAGACCCTTGTCCACGGTGAACCACTCCGCGGCGTCGATCTCGTCCGGTTTCAGGTGGAGCGCCTCCGACGTGAGATGGCCCTTGTACACGAAGCCCAGCGTGTACGACGGCTTCCCTGGGAATCCGGAGACGTACGTGCTCAGGAGGCCGTCCAGCAGGACGGACGCCCCGATCTCCTCCTCCGCCTCCCGCTCGACCCCGGCCTCGGGACTCTCCCCGTAGTCCATGAAGCCGCCTGGGAGGTTCCAGTGACCCTTCGAGAAGCCCCGGCGGGCCTTCACCATGAGAACGCGATTCCCCTTCGAGATCACGACCTCGGAGACGCAGCGGATCATCGTCGTGTAGATCGCCCGCTTCACGAGGGCGTCGACATCGTTCCGGTCGAAGATCTCGTCGCGGCCCATCCATTCGTCGGGATGGCGGTCGAGTACGGGCTTCTGCTTCAGCACGATGTCCGCGTCGAAGGTCATCCGGCCGCTCGAGACGACCGGGAACGGTAGTGGGTCCCCTTTCCTCGGGAACCGCAGGACCCCTCGCTCGCGGACGAGATAGACCTGTCCGTCCGTCTCAATGAAGAGATGCTCACGTGCCCGACGGCCCATCGAACCTGCTGATGCCAGGGGGACGTATTAAGGCTCGCCGCGCGGCCCCGACTCAATCGCAGAGCTTGAGGGCCACCGACACCCCGTCCCGGAGGGGAAGGATCACCGCGAGCATCCGCGGATCCTTCGAGAGGCGCCGGTTGTAGCTCCGGATCGCCTCCGTGTCCCTCGACCGGCCGGTCCGGGCCACCTTCCCGTCCCACAGGACGTTGTCGGTGACGAGCAGGCCGCCCACGCGGAGCACCCGGACGCAGGGCTCCAGGACGTCGGGGTAGCCGGTCTTGTCGATGTCGTTGAAGACGAGATCGAAGGGGCCGCGTAGGTCCTCGAGAATCTCCTGAGCCGACCCGACGAGGACCGTGACCCGGTCGGCCACCTTCGCGCGCTCGAAGTTCGAGCGGGCGAGTTTCGCGGTCTCCGGGTCCCCTTCCACCGTCACGAGGTCTCCGCCCTTGGGGAGAGCGCGGGCCAGCCAGGTGCCGGAGTAACCGATCGCGGTTCCGAGCTCGAGAATCCTCCGGGCGCCCAAAGACCGAGCCATCAGGTAGAGGAGGGATCCCTCGGCCGCGCCCACGATGGGCCAGCCATCCGCCTGGCCCTGTTCCTCGATGGACCGGAGGGCCTCATCCCCACGGTTCGCGAGCCGGTCGATGTAGGCATCCACGTCTCCCGCAACGATCCCCGTCATCCTGAGATCCAACGCACGCACGCCGCCGGACGCTCAAGAACTTGCGCCCTCCTTGACAAAGGCTTATCCACGGGAACGACCCATCCGCGGCCTGGATGGGACATGTGCAAGCTCACGAAGACGGATAGTCGGGTCCTTACGTGGATTCTCGAGGTCGAGTACGTGAACGAGTTCGTGACCCGGGGATCCGCCCTGCAACCGAACCTGGCGGTCCCGTCGAGGCCGCCCACACCTCACTCGTCGAAAGCGGCCTGAGGCGCGGGGCGCACGACGCCGTCCAGGTCGTCGGCACGCTGCTCCCAGAACGTCGCCTTCTCGCCCAGGAGTTTCGCCTTCGCCTCGAGGCGATGGACCTTCACGCGCGCCTTCGCCGCCTTCGCGCGCAGCTTCGCCGCCTTCGCGCGGTTCCGGAGCTCGTGTTCGGGAGCGATGACAGGCGAGGGCGGCGGTTGGGAGGGAGAATTGTCCATCCGGGCCCTCACGGCCCGGTCGATGTATAAGCATTGCGGGAGGGACATGCGGGGACCGGTCCCCTGAAGGACCGGAGTCTGCGACCCCGGGAGAGCCGCGGCATAGCCCGAAATAGGGCTCACGCTTTCGTGGTCCACGTGCAGGTTTACGTCGAGGCCCACGGATGCACCCAGAACTACGGGGAGGCGCGCCTCATGCAGGAGTCCCTCGCGGCGCGGGGGCACTCCATCGTCCCGAGCGCGGACGCCGCAGACGCTCATGTCCTCGTCACGTGCACGGTGGTCGACGCGACGGAGCGGAGGATGGTGCGACGGATGCGCGAGCTCGCGGCGTCCGGAAAACCCCTCGTCGTCGCGGGATGCATGGCCGCCGCGCAACGGGACCGGATCCGGGCGGCCGTGCCTCGCGCGCAGCTCCTGCCGCCACGCAAGTGGTCGCAGATCGTCGATCTCCTCGGCCCGGGGACCGTGTGCGGGGACCGCGCCACGGAGATCGAGGGACGCGCCCCCGGGTGGCACGACGCGATCGTGCCCATCGCGCAAGGATGCGCGGGACGATGCACCTACTGCATCACCCGTGTGGCCCGCGGCCGGGTGGCCTCCTATCCGCTTCCCAGACTCGTCGAAGAGGTGCGTCGCCACGTGGAGCGAGGGGCCCGGGAGATCAAACTCACAGGGCAGGACACGGCGGCCTACGGAAGGGATGGGGGGGAGAGCCTCGTAGACCTCCTCCGGGCCGTCGACGGGATCCCGGGCGACTTCCGCGTCCGCGTCGGGATGGCGGACCCTCTCACGGTCCTCCCGATCACGGACGGCCTCATCGAGGCGTACGCCTCCGAGAAGATCTTCAAGTTCCTCCATCTCCCCGTCCAGAGCGGGGACGACGAGATTCTGCAGGCGATGAGGCGGGAGTACACGGTGGGCGAGTTCGAGGACATCGTCGCGGCGTTCCGCCGGGCGTTTCCGGATCTTTGCCTTTCCACGGACGTCATCGTCGGCTTTCCCGGCGAAACGGAGGATCAGTTCCGTTCGACGATGAAGCTCATACGCCGGGTCCGCCCCGACATCGTGAACGTGACGCGCTTCTCGCCCCGTGCGGGGACCCCGGCGGTGTCCATGCCGGGACGGATCCTCGGCCGCACGGTCAAGGATCGCTCACGTCGGATCACGGCCCTCCGCTTCCGGATCGCACGGGAGGTCCACGATCGCTTCGTGGGCCAAACCGTCGAGGTCCTCGTGACGGAACCGGGGAAACCCGGGACTGTCCTCGGGCGCACGCGCGAATACCGCCAGGTCGTCCTCCCGGAAGGCCCGGAGTTCGGGACGTTCCTGAGGGCGCGGATCCGCGACGCGCGGGCGACCGATCTCATGGGGGATGTCATCGGCGCGATTCCGGCGACGGGAGCGCAGCCCGCGTGAGTCGCTCGACGCGACTCCGTCAGGCCGGCGCGAGGAGCTCTTTCTGGGAATCCGCGACGACGCGGGTAAGCTCCTTCTCGATGTCCCCGTCGAGGGGCACGGACACGTGCTCCCTCAGGATCTTGTCAACGGACTCGCGGGCGGCCTCGTGGAGAGGGCGGATCCCGCCGGCCCGGGCCTTCTCGAACGTCCGCTTGTCGTAGACGGTCGAGTATCGGACCTCGCCGAGGCGAAGGTACTTCATCGTGTGCCGCTGCCCGAGGAAGTTCCCCATAGGACCCGCCTTCTCGATGACGTCGAGCGCGAGGCGGTCCTCGTCGAACTCGATCCCCCGGATCATCCGGAAGACGTCGGCGTAGATCTCATCGTCAATCACGAGCATCTCGTAGCTCGCCGCGTTCTCCCAGGCCCCCCCGATGCCCGAGAGGTTGTCGGCCCCGGCCATCGCGGGGAGGAGGGCGCACATCATCCGCTCCAAGCCGATCTGGAAATCCCAGCCGTTGGCATCCGTCGTGACGCCGTACACATCCGCGATCATGTGATACCGATGGGCGACCTGGACGGCCGCCGCGGACGTCAGGGCGGCTTCGGGCATCCCCCAGAGGTTCTTCCCCGACCGGAGATCGAGGATGCTGAGCCGGGCGCTGTATTGAGTGGGGAGTGTCGTCGTCACGGTCTGCAGGAGCATGACCCCCGCCAGGAGCTCCGCGTTCTGCTGCACGAGGCCTGCCGCAAGGCTCACGGGAGCGGAGACGCCGCCAATCGGGCAGGGGACGACGTCCACGGGCAGGCCCGCCTCTGCAGACCGGAGCATCATGTCGCAGACGTTCACGTCGTATGTGAGGGGGCTCGTCGGCGAACCGTACATCGTGAACGGGGGCCGCCGCCGCATCTCCTCCTCGCCGCCCGCGACGGCGGCACCCATCCGGATGAGCGCGGCCATCTCCGCGGACCGGAGGGCGTACCCGGACACGCACTTCGCCGTGTTCTTCAGCATCGCCTCCATCGTCTTCACGACGAGGAGGCGCGGCGGGACGTCCGTCGCGACGACGAGAGGGGATACGCTGTGGCAGGTCGCGAGGGCGTCCATCACGCGGCTCGTCCGCTCGACGTCGTCGAAGGTCGCACCTCGGATCTGGCCCGTGGCCAGGTCCACGATGAACGGGTTCCCTCCGAGACTGTGCGCGAACGTGTGCTCCCCGTCGAACATGAGGTCGTTCTTCGGGTCGCGGGCGAAGTAGGACCCGTAGCGAGGGATCTTCTGGATGGAATCCTCCACGAGGCTCCGCGGGAACGTCACGACGTTCGGGCGCGAGGGATGGAGGGTCGCGCCGGAGCTCCGGAGCCTTCGGATCGCGTCCTCGCTGTCGAACCGGACGCCCGTCTGCTCGAGGATCCGGAGCGATGCTTCGTGGATCGTGTCCACCTGGTCGTCCGTGAGCACCTTGAGTCGTCCTGGGTTCCTGACGCCGTCCATCTCGGAGTCCTCCTCGTCCCGCGCCAGGATGACCTCTCTGGGCAGGGCCCCCGGGCGGCCCGGCAGGGAACGCGGTCCGGGGGAAAACCCTTCCTGCCGTCTCCGGAAGCGTCGCCAAATGGGCTTTATACGCCGCGGAGCTTGCACACCCGCAGCCCCGTGGTGTAGCGGTCAAGCATTCGGGTCTTTGGAACCCGCGACGGCAGTTCGAATCTGCCCGGGGCTATCCGATGAAGGCCCGCGCGAGGCTGACGGTGGACCTTGGGGATCCGAAGGAGGCGGAGGCCGTGGCCCTTGCACTCTCCCCGGACGACGAAGGATACGTTCGGACGCGCTGCCGGGGTGCGACCCTGACGGCCGTGGCCTCGGCCGACGCCCCTCTGAGCCTCCTGCACACCCTCGACGACTACCTCGCGTGCCTCAGCGTGGCGGAGAAGGCGGCGCGGGAGGCACGCCCTCGCGTACGTGGGCGGCGACGCCGCGCTTGAAGGCGAGCATCTCCCGTCGGTTCATCGCGGCCCGGCCGACCGCACACAGGTCGTCCTCGGGCGAGACGACAAGGGCTTCGTCGCCCGGCCGGATCCCGGGATCCGCGTCCCGGACGAACTTCGCCATCACGTTCCTCCCCTCCCGCTGGAAGGGGACCGCGTCCGGATCGACGACGATCCGGAGGGTTGGCGGATCGAAGGCCTTCCGCAGCCTCCCCGCTCCCGCGGCCTTGAGGGTGAAGTAGCCGTCCTCCGCCCGGAGGGACAGGATGTGCTCTCCATCGACGAGGACGTTGCGGACCTTCCCCGTGGCCTTCGAGACGACGAGGGAGACGCGACCGGAGAGGAGGGCATCCGCAGCCCCGCGGCCGAACTGGAGGTCCGCCGTCGCGCGGACCCGGAGTAGACTCCAGTCGGGAGACCGCGAACCCGGGGCGCGCTGCCGGAGCTCCTCGAGGCTCGCCTCGCCTTCCCAGAGGAGTCCGAACGGATACCCTGCCCCCGCGGCCCACTCCCGGAAGAAGACCTCCGAGGCCTCGAGGGACTCAATGTCGACCTCCCGGGGTACAAGGGACTGGGAGAGAGGCCAGACGTGGTCGAGCTCGATCGGGACGGGACCCCACAGGGACCGCACGACGGCGTGCACGTCGGCTTGGGCCATCACCCGAGCGAGCACGTCCCGCCAGCGATCCCCGTACGGTCGGTCCGACTCCGGGAGGACGAGGAGGCCCTTCGCGGGCGGGGGCGCATACCGTTCCTGGATCCGGCGGCGGTACCGGGCCAGGACGGGGCGGTGGGCCGTCTCCGGACCGACGTAATACAGGGCGTGGCGGCGGGACAAGG
>Ga0154851_113_pt4 | contig 11901 bp, 11 predicted proteins | sample Rifle2008BG16ft_FD_105579 | JGI IMG/M metagenome (GOLD analysis project Ga0154851, IMG submission 105579) | Euryarchaeota archaeon RBG_16_68_13
CTGGGACGCGATGGCCCCAGCCTCCTCTTGCCGGACAACATCGAGCAGGCCCGGACGTGCCTGGAGAAGGCGTTCCGGGAAGAGCCGATTCTCCACTCCCTGGAGGTCACCCTGACCCGCACGGATGGCTCGTCGAGGATTCTCGAAGTCCGCTCCCGTCTCGTTCGCCCGTCGGGCGCGGAGCCGTTCCTTGAACTCATCGCCCGCGACGTGACGGAGGCGCGCGAGGCCGTACGGCAGAAACTCGAGAACGAGCGCCTCGCTTCCCTAGGACGCGTGGCCGCCTACATCGCACACGAACTGAACAATCCCCTCACGAACATCTCCCTCCTGACGTCCTCCGTCGAGCGGAAGGTAGCGGATCCGGTCGTCTTGGAGAAAATCTTAAGGATCCACGAGCAGCGCCTTATCGCGGCGAAGATCATCTCGGATCTCCTCTCGTTCGCGAAACCCCTCGAGCTTCGCCGCGAGACGGCGGACCTGCGTGAGATCGTTCTGAAGTCTGTGGAGCAGATCGGTCCGCGCAGAAAGGAAGATGTCGATCTGATCGTCGAAGCAGGGGACCACCCGTTTCTCGTCCGGGTCGATCCTCTCCGGCTGATGCAGGTCTTTGTGAATCTGCTCCAGAACGCGTTCGAGGCGACGGAAAGAGGCCAGGTCCTGATTCGTCTGGAATCGCGGGCGGACCATGTCGCGGTGTCCGTTGAAGACACGGGTACAGGGATGCCCCCGGAAGTCCTTCGCCGGGTCTACGAGCCTTTCTTCACGACGAAGGCCGGCAAGAAGGACATGGGGCTCGGACTCACCTTCAGTCGGACGATCGTGTCGTCCCACGGAGGTCGGATCGACATCGCGTCCGAGCAAGGAAAGGGGTCCACCTTCCGCGTCGTGCTCCCGCAGGCGACGATCATTCCGTTGCCGCCCGCGCGGTGAGCCCTGCCCACCCTACGCTCGACCGCGACTTTCGCCTCGCACGATCGCTGCGGCGATCAGGTGCGCGATCCGCAGAGGTTCCGGGATTGTTCCCCGGATTGTCGTGATCGCGAGGGCCTGCCGGACCTCTTCGCGGGTCGCTCCCGCGTAGGCCACGTGAAGGCGCCCGGATCCCTTCGCGATCGTCTCCAGAGGGAGCTTCGTGAGGACGCGCCATCGGCCTTCCCAGTCCTCGAACCGCCGCCGAAGGGCCCGTTGGATGGCCGCGAGGTCCGGCTTCCTCCGCGTCACCGTCACAACGGGGATCCCGAGGCGGCGACAGAGGCCCTCGACATCGATGACGTTGAAGCCGCCGACAGCGGCTCCGTCGATGAGGATCATCGCGAGCCCCTCTCGATATCGTGATCGTCCGACCATCTCCGCGACCCGGTCCGTGGCGTCCGTCCCGTCCACCTCGGCCCGTGTCATCAGGATGCCGTCGATGTACGACGGCGCCTGGACCGCGACGCCGACTAGGGGCACGTGCGTGTCCCCGAACCGGAACGGGCCGTCGTCAATTCCGAGGACGCGCGAGCTCGGTTTCATGGACTTTCAGACCAGCTTCAGGTTCCCTGTCACCTGGTCCACGAGCTCGTTTGGCCCCGGGCCGACCCCGAGGCACGTTACCGTGCCGGGCGGGAGCTCCGTCAGTCCCGCGTCCTCGACGAGGGCCGCCGGGAGGCCGAGGGAGCGAGCTCTCGCCTGGAGCCTGTGGAGTTCCTGAAGGCTGGGAACCCGGACGACGACCTTCTTCTGCCCTTCCGCATACCAGGCCGAGAACCAACGTCGGTGATGGGCCTTCGCCTCGAGGGCCGCGAGCACGGATGCGTGGGAGACCTGGACCGCAAGTTTTCCGCGTGACAAGTCCAGGTCTGAGCGAACCGCAACGACGAGTTTGTACTCCATTCAATACAGCTCCGCGGCGCGCTCCTCTTCGAGCTTCAGGAGCTCCGCCTCGATGTTCCTGAGCTCCGTCCGTGCCTGGTCTCTCTTCGCCTCGAAATGGGATTTCGCATCAGGCGACTGCAGGTGCATCCGCCGCTCCGCATCGCGGATGACCCGGCGCAGCCGCTCCCGCGATGTCGCGAGCTCTTGCAACCGCAGACGGACGCGATGGTCTCGCTCCTCCACGGAAGCGAACTCCGAGGGGCTCGACGCGGGCGTCCGTGCGAGGGACGGGTGGATCCGTGCGAGCTGCGGGTAGGCGCCCCGCCACCATCCGATGCCGAAGAACAACGCGCTCAGGCCCACGAGGCCGGCTGCCGTGTTCGCCGGCGCAACGTACCCCAGCCCCGTCTCCGGGTTCACGCCGAGGGAGTTTAGAAGGAACGACCAGAGGACTGTGACGGCGATGGACAGGACAATGCCCAGCGTCACCCGGTACAGCCTGTCGTATTCGCGATCCAGTTCGCCCTTCCGGGGATAGAGGGCGTTCACGAGAAGGTATCCAGGCAGGAAATACAGGAGGAGGAGGGCCCCGAGGACTCGAAGGATCGAGAGGAGGGCGTCGATCACCGCCCGGCCAGCCTTCGGAGCGTATTTGAAGGTTGCGCGGTCCGCAACCGGGGGCGCGGGCTCCGGAAACGTATTAGGCTCCGGCGCCCATCCGCCGTCCCAAGGGCCTCTCCATGGACCGACCTCGCCTGAAGACGTACATCCGCGGGCTCGACGAGGAGCTTGGAGGCGGGATCCCGTCCGGATACGTCGTCTTGCTGTCCGGCGCGCCGGGCACGATGAAGTCCTCTCTCGCCTTCTCGACGTTGTACCACAACGCGCTCCGCGAAGGCCGGAAGGGCGCGTACTTTACCCTCGAGCAGAGCAAGGACTTTCTGCTGGAGCACATGGCCTCCCTGGGCATGGGGGACGAGACGGCCTGGGAGAACCTGAGCCTCCTGGACATGGGGAACATCCGGAAGAATCTCAGCTATCTCCAGGGGCGGGGCACGTGGCTCGAGCTCTTCAAGATGTACTGCAACAACGTGATGAAGGCGGACAAGGTCTCGATCCTCGTCGTCGATTCCCTCGACGTCCTCGAGACGATGGCGAAGATGCAGGACCGTCGGTCCGAACTCTACTTCCTCTTCGAGTGGCTGCGGGACCTCGGGCCCCTGACGTTCCTTATCTCCGAAAGGCCGCTCGCCCTCGGCCCGTCCGGGCACCCGCCGGACGAGGCGTACCTGGCTGACGGGATCATCCATCTGGGGATGCATCCCGCGGCGGACTTGTACGTCCAGCGGCGCCTCCGAATCGTGAAGTTGCGAGCGACGAAGCACGAGACGGGCTACTTCGCCTTTTCCTGGGAGGACGGAGCCTTCGAGGCGACCCGAGCGGTGTCCGGAACATCCTGAGCCCGGTCTTGTCCGCTCGCTCAATCGCGACTCCGCGAACCTTTTCATAAGGACTTTATACCTGCCTCATCGATAGGTCGACCCTCTCCTGGCCCTTGTCGGCGAGGGGACCCTCAGGGACCCATGGCTCAAGTGACCCCATCGACTGTCGCGTCGTCCGACCTCCAAGGCGCTGCCATCCTCGTCATCGACGGAAACGAGGAGCATCAGATCCTGAGCGTCGCGGCTCTCGGACGTCGCGGGTTTCGCGTGTCCGTCGCGGACTCCGGGCGGGAAGGTCTTCAGCTCGCATCGAGTCAGGAGTACGACGCGATCGTCCTCGCGCACAAGCCCAAGGATGCTGCGGGGATCGATGTCCTTCGCTCCCTGCAGGAGAGGTTCCCGCAGGTTCCGAAGATCTTTCTCGTTCCGTCCGGTGCGGACGATCTCGCCCTCCGCGGTCTGAAGGCGGGTGCCGCCGGGTACCTCATGAAAACCCCACGCTATCACGAGCTCCTGCCCGAGGTGGTTATCGAGCAGATTACGAAAGCACGGGCCGTGACGAAGGCCCGTGACCAGACGAAAGTCCTCGAGGAGACACGGGCCCAATTCCGGGGCTTCGTCGAAGCGGCCCAGGATCCCATCTTCGTCATCAGCCCCACAGGGTCCTTCGTCGCGTTCAACGACGCGACGTGTGCCGTGACGGGCTACACCCACCCCGAGCTTCTCCGAAGGAACCTCTTCGACCTGCTGTCCCCACGCTCGAATCGAGAGAGCCTCCAGACCCTCGTCGACATCGAGAAGGATCCCCCTCCGGGCCTTGAATTCGCGCTCATTCGGAAGGATGGTCGCGAGATCTTCGTCTCCGTCACTCCCCACCTCGTCCGACGGGACGGAAACGTCGTGGGAATCGAGATCCTCGCGAAGGACGTCACGGAGCGGAAGAGAACGGAGGGGGAGCTCCGCGATCTATACGCGTGGCTCCGTGCGATCTACGAGGCGACGGACGACGCAATCCTTCTGGCCGACAAGGACCTACGGATCGTCCAGTGGAACGCGCGGGCCCTCGATCTCTTCCAGGTGGACTCGTCCGGCCTCTCAGGAACAGATGCCGGTATCCTCTTCCGTGGCCTCGCATCCCGGGTCGAGGACCCAAAGCCCATCCATCGCGCAATGAAGGACTATGCCGCGAATCTCGAGACGGTGACCGACGGCCTCGTCCGCCTGAGGGGCGGGGCGGGGCACGCCTACTGGCACACGAGCGCCCCCGTTCGGAACCCGTCGGGGGAGATCATCGGCCGGCTGTGGATCTTCCGGGACGTCACGGAGCAGAGGCGCGCGGACGAGACCCAGAGGGCCATCTATCGCATCTCCGAAGCGACGACCACGTCTCGCGACCTCGGGACGCTATTCCGATTCATCCATCGGATCGTCGGGGAGCGCATGCCTGCGAGAAACTTCTACGTCGCCCTCTACGACGAGGAATCCGACAGCTTCGACTTCCCGTACTTCGTCGACGAGAACGAGGCGCCCCCGGGACGTGTGAAGGCGGGTCGCGGCCTCACGGAATACGTCCTGCGGACGGGTCGGCCGATGCTCGTGTCCCCGTCGGTCTTTCAGGAGCTCCTCGATCGGGGCGAGGTCGATTCCGTCGGGCCTCCCTCCGTCGATTGGCTCGGCGTCCCCCTCGTGGGAGGGGACCGAATCATCGGGATCCTCGCGGTCCAGACGTATACGGAGGGCGTCCGGTACACTCCGGAGGACCAAGAGATCCTGACGTTCGTGTCCACGCAGGTTGCGCTTGCCATCGAGCGGAAGATGGCCGACGAAGCCCTCCGCACAAGTGAGGAACGGTTCCGTCGGCTCGCGGAGGACGCCCAGGATCTGATCTACCGTTATCGCCTCGTCGAACCTGCGGGCTTCGAGTACGTGAGCCCGGCGGCCACGCGCCTGACGGGCTACACCCCGGAGGAGCACTACGCAGATCCGGATCTCGGCCGGAAGCTGGTCCATCCGGAAGACCTGCCGATTCTCGAGTCCGTGCTCGCGGGTCCGCCGCCCGTCGGAGAGCCCGTGACGCTTCGGTGGATCCACAAGGATGGCAGCATCCTCTGGACGGAGCAGCGGAACGTTGCCGTCCGCGATTCCGCCGGACGCGTCATCGCGTTGGAGGGGATCGCGCGTGACGTCACGGCCCGCATCGAGGCCGAGCTTGCGATCCGGCAGAGCGAGGAGCGCTTCCGTCTTCTGGCGAAGGCGTCGAAGGACGCGATTTGGGATTGGGACCGGCAGACGGACACCCTGACCTGGAGCGAATCGATCTACGATATTCTGGGCTACGAGCCTGCGGAAGTCCCTCCGACGGGTGCATGGTGGAACGCTCTCATCCACCCGGAGGATCGGGAGAGCGTGTTGACCCAGCAGCGGAAGCAGCTCAACGAAGGTCCCGATGAGTGGGTCGCGGAGTATCGCGTCCAGAGGAAGGACGGATCGTACGCGGTCGTCCACGATCGCGGATTCATCCTGCGCGACGAGGATAGCCGTCCCGTCCGGATGATTGGATCCACGACGGACATCACAGAGAAGACGCGCGCGGCGGAAGCCCTTCGGCGCCGGGACGCGGCTCTGGCCGCCGTTGCCTTCGCCTCGGATCAACTCCTCCGGGGAGCTCGCTGGGAGGAGAATATCCAGGAGACCCTCCGGCGACTCGGGGAGGCTCTCCAGGTCAGCCGCGCGTGGCTCTTCCGGAACCATCAGTCCGCGGATGGGACCCTGCTGACGACCCAGCGTGCGGAATGGGCCTTGGCCGGGATCGCCCCCCAGATTGACAATCCTGCCCTCCAGGGAACGCCGATGATCGAGCTTGGGTTCCGCCGATGGGTGGAGACGCTCGGCCGGGGTGACATGATCCAGGGTCACGTCCGCGATTTCCCTGCGAGCGAGAGGGACTTGCTTGGATCCCAGGGGATTCTCTCGGAAATTGTCGTCCCGATCTTCGTCCACGGTGCATGGTGGGGCCACATCGGTTTCGACGAGTGCGCCGAGGAAAGGAACTGGACGGAGGGCGAGATTGAAGCCCTCCGGGCGGCCGCGGGTACGCTCGCGGCGGCGATCGAGAGACAACAGGCCGAGGAGGCCGTTCGGGATTCCGAAGAGCGTTATCGCATGCTCTTCGAGGTCAACCCGCATCCCATGTGGGTGTACGACATCGAGACGCTCCGGTTCCTCGCCGTCAACGACGCGGCGATCACCCACTATGGATACTCGAGAGAGGAGTTCCTTGCGATGACGATCCGGGACATCCGGCCTCCGGAGGACGTCCCTCGGCTCCTGCGCGCGGTGTCTCATCTGGAGCCCGGGTACCATCGATCGGGACAGTGGAGGCACGTGCGCAAGGACGGCTCGGTCATCGACGTCGAGATTACATCTCACGTCCTCGTGTTCGCGGGACGCAGGGCGGACCTGGTTCTCGTGAACGACATCACGCAGAGGAAGCGGGCGGAAGAGCAGGTCCGCTACACCGCGAACCTCGTCGCGAGCGTGTCCGATGCGATCGTCGCTGCGGACCTCTACATGAGGATCACGAGCTGGAATCGCGCTGCGGAGATCATCTACGGGTGGACGTCAGAAGAGGTCCTGGGCAGACCCACTCCGGAGGTCCTCCGAACGGAGTTCGGCTCCACCAGGGAGGAAGCGGTCCTCCGGGCCGTGATCGAGGAGGGCGCATGGAGCGGAGAGGTCACCCAGCGTCGGAAGGATGGCCGGCGGCTCCACGTGCTCGTGTCCGCGACCCTCGTCCGCGATGCCGCCGGCACCGCGATCGGGATCGTCGCGGTCAACCGCGACGTCACGGATCGGAGGGAGGCGGAGAAGGCCCTCCAGGAGAGCCAGCGAGCCCTTCAAACCCTGTTCGTAAACCTCCCCGGTCTTGCCTACCGCTGCCGGAACAATCGCGAATGGACGATGGAGCTCGTGAGCGACGGGGTTCGCGAACTCACCGGATACGAGCCCTCGGACCTCATTGGAAACCGTACGGTCTCGTATCGCAGCATCATCCACGCCGATGACCAGGAACGGGTGAGGAACGAGATCCAGACGGCCGTCCGGAAGCGCCAGGGTTTCCAGCTTGCGTATCGCATTCGAAGCGCGGATGGCCGCGAGAAGTGGGTGTGGGAGCAGGGTCGCGGCGTGTACGGTGATGCGGCTGAACTCCTCGCTCTCGAGGGATTCATCACGGACATCACAGAGCGGACCCGGGCACGGGAGGAACTCGAACGTTCGGAGGCGAAGTTCCGCGCTCTCTTCGAGGCGGCCGCGGAGGCCATCGTCCTCATGGATGGGCAGGGTACGATCCTCGACGTGAACCCGACGGGAGAGAACTTGGCCCGCCGACCCCGAGGCGACTTGATCGGGAGCAACCTGGCGGACCTCTTCCCGCCCGAAGACCTCCCCCGGATGCGGGCGTACCTCCGGGACATCCTCGCAGATCGCCAGACGCCCGATCCCTTCGAGGCCGTGATTGTCGTCCCGCCCGGGGAGCGACGATCCCTCGAAGTCCGCACGCGGGTCCTCCGGCGGGCCGGTCCGGACACCCGGCTTGAGGCTCTCGTCCGCGACGTGACGGAGGAGAAAGAGCTCCAGCAACGTCTCCTCCGGAGCGAGCGTCTTGCGTCCATCGGCCAACTCGCGGCCTACATCGCCCACGAGATCAACACGCCCCTCACGAGCATCTCCCTTCTCACGGCGAGCGTCGCGCGGCGCGTGCAGGAGCCGGAACTCCTCGAGAAGCTCGAGAAGATTAACATCCAGCGGCGCCAGGCCGCCGCGATCATCGCCGACCTCCTCCGGTTCACGAGCGAGCGCGAGGTCCATCTCAGAGAGACGGATCTTAGGGAGGTGGTGGACCTCGCGATCGAGCAGGCACAACCCTACGAGAAGCCCGGGGTCACGCTCCAGAAGGAATCGCCTTCGAAGCCAGTGCTCGCGAAGATCGACCCCCTGCAGATCCAGGAGGTCCTCGTGAACCTGCTCAAGAACGCCTTGGAGGCGACACCTCAGGGCTCCGTGACCCTCTGCCTGAAGGCGACGCGAGACGCCCTTTCCCTCTCCGTGATGGACACGGGTGCAGGGATGGGTCCCGAGGTCAAGGCCCGGTTGTTCGAGCCCTTCTTCACCACGAAGCGTCTGGGGCAAGGGACGGGACTTGGTCTCGCCCTGTGCCACAGCATCGTCTCCGCCCACGGGGGAAAGATTGAAGTGTCCACGGAACTAGGTACGGGTTCGACCTTCACGGTCCTCCTGCCTCGGAGGGATACCCGACGAAAATCCTGATTGCCGACGACGACCCGACGATCCGATCGGAGCTGGCGGAGCTTCTCCGGGAGGACGGCCACGAGGTCGAATCCGCCGCGGACGGGGCCGAGGCCGTCCGTAAGATCGAGATGCGCGTATTCGATGCAGCGCTCCTGGATCTCGTGATGCCCGGCGCCTCCGGACTGGAAGTGTTGAGGCGCGCGCGGGTCGTCGCTCCGAACACGGCCGTGGTCATGATCACGGGACAGGGGACCGTTGATGCGGCTGTGGACGCGATGAAATCCGGGGCCATGGACTTCATTCAGAAGCCACCCGAGATCGAGGCGATCCAAGCGGTCCTCCGGGCCGTCGCAGAGGAGCAGGCCGCACGACTCATGATTTCGAAGCCCTCCCACGATTCGGACGCCGCGCTCCGAGTGCTCGAGGACGCGGCCCCGCGCCGCGCCCTCCTCGCTCTCCTCGGCGCGGAGTCCCGACCGCCTTCGGGAGCGATCCGGATCCTCCGCATCGACGAGGAGGCCCATCCCCCCGACACGTTCACCCCCTCACAGCTGTATCAGATCAACGGGGTCGTCGAGGCCCACGTGGCCAGGACGGAGCGGCCTGCCGTGTACGCCGCGGACCTGGGTCTCCTCGAAGCCATCCACGGTCGGGACGACGTGAAGGCTTGGCTGCGGCAGGTGTCCGATCGATGTGCCGCCCGGGAAGGGGCCCTCGTGCTGGGCCATGCGGACTCCGAGTATGCGGCACACCTGGAGGCCGGGTCGGAGGCCTCCCGCGTGGACACGGGCCTCCAGGGCATGCTCGAATCCCTCGCAAATCCCACACGGCGGGCGATCGTCTCCTTTGTGTTCACGTCCGCGCCGGTCGCCTACTCCGCGATCCTCCGGCAGAATTTCGTCGACTCCTCGTCGAAGCTCTCGTTCCACCTCCAGAAGCTACAGGCGGACGGGCTCCTTATCAAGGTCGAGGCAGGCCACTACGGCCTCACGGAGGACGGACGGCGGGCCTGGCGCGTCGTGCGGGCTCTCCAGGAGGAACGTCGCCGCCCCACGTTCCTTGTCGCCCCGCCTTGACAAGGTCCATGGGCCTTCGTGTCAACACAGGAAGACAGAGGCTTATAAGTCGCGGCCCCGGCATCATCCCATCGCGATCGGACATGGAAGCCCCTGGAACGGCCTTGGTGCGGCGGAAGAGGGTCCTTGTCGTCGACGACGACTCGAACATCCGCGAGAACATCGCGGAGCTGCTCGCCGTGGCGGGCTACGAGGTCCTTGTGGCTGCCGATACGACGGACGCGCTCCAGAAGCTCGCCTCGGGCGGATTCGACCTCCTCTTGACGGACCTCCGGATGCCGGGCCCAAGCGGCCTGGAACTCATCGAAAAGGCACGGAGGAACGACCCCCAGCTCCAGGCGATCCTCATGACCGCCTACGGGAACGCGTACACGGAGGTCGAGACGGTCCGGCGGGGGGGCATCGGATACCTGTCGAAGCCGTTCGAGGCGGACGAGGTCACTGCCCTCGTCCAGAGAATCCTTTCGCTCCGGGAGGCATGATGCGACATGGAAGCCCTTGACGTGAGCCAGACCGTGATGGACGAGTACGCCGCGAGAATCCTCCTCGGAACCTTCGAGCGGGCCGCGTCCGCGCTTGAGCTCAGCCACCGCTTCCGGATCCCGATCGCCGCGTGCTACCGTCGGATCCGCCAGCTCGAGTCGATGGGCCTCGTGTACTGCGAGAAGGCCCTCCCCTCCCGCAACGGCAAGGGGCTCCAGCTCTTCCGGTCCCGCGTCCGATCCGTCCGGATTTCCCTCGAAGAGGGAAAACTCCGCGCGAGGGTCCTCTTGGGCCGTCCCGACGCGACGGACCCCGTCGAAACCCAGGAGACGGAGCAGGTTCTGGACCTCATCGAACGCGCGGCCTAGGCGGAAGCCTTCATACGACCGCGGGTCCTTGCGGCGCCATGGCGGACGCCGACACGACCGTCGCGGCCCTCCGCGAGTGGGTGGACCGCTTCGTCAAGGACCGGGACTGGGGCCGGTATCACAATCCGAAGGATCTCGCGATCGCCCTGAGTGTGGAGGCCTCCGAACTCCTCGAGCGATTCCTCTGGCGCTCTCCTCCGGCCTCGGGACTCGCCCTCGAGGACCCGGAGGGCGTCGCGGACGAGCTCGCGGACGTCCTCATCTACGGCCTCCACCTCGCGAACGCCACGGGGCTCGATGTGTCCGACATCGTCTCCCGGAAAATCACGAAGAACGAAGCGAAGCATCCCGTGGGCCGTCCACCGCGGTGGATCCCCTAGACCCCTCGAGCTCGGCCGCCGTGACGAAGCCTTCGTGGAGGCACCTCCCCCGGAGTTCCGTGTACGCGAGGTCCGCGAGGGTCTGCAGATTCACGACGTCCTCCATGTTGTACTGGAGCAGGAGTTCGCGCGCGGCCGGATCTCCCCCTTCGTGGGTCCGCCAGAGACGGACCGCGTCCATCCCAGACAGGCCTTCCGTCTCTTCGGACCTCTCGATCCCGAGACGGCGCTCGATCGCCTTCAGACCGCCGCGGTACCCGAGCCGTCGCAGAGCGAATCGGAGATCCACGTGGATCTGATCCAGACGCATCCGGGGGAACGCCCTCCTGAGGAACGGGACGTCGAAGAGGGAGCCGTTGAACGTCACGAGGACCTTCGCCCCTTCGAGGGCCGCCGGGAGTCGGTCCAGGTTCTCTCCCTTCACGAACGACCGCTCCCGTCGCCCGTCGAAGACCCCGACGACGGTCACGGCGTCCCGTCCGAAGGAGAGACCCGTTGTCTCGATGTCGAGGTAGGCGACGGAGTCGCCGAATTCCCGGAGGGCCCGCCAGTGCTCCCGCGGTGGCAGGTTCGCGGCGAAGTATCCGTGCCGTCCACGGCGAAGCGCGTCCTCGGACCGGAGGATCTCCCGCTCGATTCGCCCCGCGAGGGATTCGGGAACCCGGGCCCGCGGGACGAGGATCGGCACGTCGTCCCACGAGCGAACCCCGGCTCGCCAGAGACGGGCCTCCGTCCTCTCGCCGACGCCCGGGATGTGTAGGAACGTGTGCCGGAGCATGTCCGCTGGACCCACGCCGCGCTCCTGCATATCGGTTGCGGAGGGAGCTGCGGATCGGCCCGCAAAACCCTTATCCCGAGGGGTCCCATGGCCGCGCGTGTTCGAGGTCCTCGAGCGGGACGGGCTCGCCCGGATCGGCGTCCTTGAGACCGGGCACGGGAAGGTTGCGACCCCCGTTCTGCTCCCGGTCGTGAACCCGAACCG
>Ga0154851_127_pt6 | contig 11876 bp, 7 predicted proteins | sample Rifle2008BG16ft_FD_105579 | JGI IMG/M metagenome (GOLD analysis project Ga0154851, IMG submission 105579) | Euryarchaeota archaeon RBG_16_68_13
TGCCGTGCTCGGAGGGATGTGGGCCGGGTCGGGATCCGTGCCGTGGCCCCTCCTCGCTCGAGCGGGCCACAGCGCTATGGACCGCGCGGTCGGGAGCTACCTGAGGGCGCCCGCGCCGCCGTGGCGCCACCCCGCCGGATCCGATCGCGAACGGGAGAGCCCTCAGACGACACCTTCTTCTCGCAGCCGCGCGATGGCCTCGCGAGTGTATCCTAGGGAGGCGAGCACCTCGTCGGTGTGCTCCCCGAGGAGCGGCGGGGGTGTGTGCGCCGGACGTCCGGCTCGCGGCCGAATCGGCGGACCGAACTGGCGAATCTTCCCTGCGGTCGGATGTTCGAGGGAGAGGACGTTCCCGCGCGCGACCACATGGGGGTCCCTATCGATTTCCCCGATCCGGTACACGGGACCCGCGGGGACCTCATGGGCCTTGAGGACCGACGTCCACTCCGACGTCGTCCTCCCCGCGAAGATCCCCTCGAGAAGAGGTTCGAGGATCCCGCGGTTCTCCACGCGCCTCGGATTCGTCTCGAACCGGGCGTCTGTCGCGAGCTCGGGTCTCCCGATCGCCGTGGCGAACCGGCGGAAGATGTCGTCGTTCCCCACGGAGACGTTCACGTATCCGTTCGCGGTCGGGAAGGCCTGGTACGGCACGATCTGAGGATGCTTGGAACCCGCGCGTTCCGGTTCCGCTCCGTTCGCGAAGTAGTAGCCGGCCATGTACGTGAGCCAAGCGAGCTGAGAGTCCAGGAGGGCGACGTCGATGTACTGGCCCTTCCCCGTCCGAGCGTGGTGCGCGAGGGCCGCGGCGATCGCGTACGCGGCGAACATGCCGCCTGCGATGTCCGCGATGGCGACGCCGACGCGCACGGGAGGTCGCCCCGGCTCTCCCGTGATCGTCTGGATCCCGCCCATCCCCTGGACGACGAGGTCGTACGCGGGCAGGTCCCGGTACGGTCCGTCCTGGCCGAAGCCCGAAATCGAGGCGTACACGATGTCTGGCCGGATCGCGCGGGCGGTTTCGTAGTCGATCCCCAGTCTCGCCGCGACGCCCGGCGCGAAGTTCTCGAGGAAGACGTCGGACCCTGCGACGAGCTTCATCAGAATCTCGCGGCCCTCCGGGGACTTCAGGTTCAGAGTCACGCTCTTCTTGTTCCGGTTCACGCTGAGGAAGTAGGAGCTCTCGCCGCCCTGGAACGGGGGTCCCCAGTGCCGCGTGTCGTCCCCGCGGCCCGGGATCTCGACCTTGATCACCTCGGCCCCCAGGTCGCCGAGCATCATGGAGCAATAGGGACCCGTAAGGACGCGCGACACATCGAGGACTCGGATGCCGTCGAGGAGACCGGACATGGGACCGACCGCCGTCGAGGGAACGCAACGTAGGATATGGGGTTGCCGTTGGTACTTCAAGGAAAGCGCACTCGCGCTCGATCGCTAATCGTCGGGATACGTCCGGCGCGTGGGACGCTATCGGTTCGAGGCTCTGGCTCAATCCGGCTCGTCAGGCAGGAGGGGCATCGGGCCTCGTCGCCACTTCCGTAGCAAGAGAAACGCCCTGATGGCTACCGCAGCGAGCAGGACATACAAGGGGCTACCCCAATCGCGAATCCCGCCGCAGGGATCACGCTCCCGACCATGACGAGCACGAGGGCGACCGCGATCGGCATGCGCGTGGACATCTCATCCCGCCCTCCACCGGGACGCCCCTTGCCACCTGTGGTGCGGGATCGCCCCTGAACGAGATTGCATTTGCCCCCGCGCACTTGACCCTTATGCCCGCACGCCGGCCGCCCACGGAGGCCTCCAAACGTTCTTACCGGGAGCGGGGATGGCCCGGAGCGTGGGCAAGGCCTGGCTGAAAGCGCGCAAGCACGACCGTTACTATCGGGCGGCGAAGCGTCAGGACTATCGGAGCCGCGCGGCAATCAAGCTCGCACAGATCGACGACCGCTACGGACTCTTCAACGAAGGCGACGTCGTCGTCGACCTGGGGGCGGCGCCGGGCGGCTGGTCCCAAATCGCCCGGGAGCGCGTCGGCGCGAAGGGACGGGTCGTCGCCGTGGACCTCGCGGGAATGGCCGCGATCGAGGGAGTCGAGCTCCTCCGCGGGGACTTCCGGGATCCCGATACCCAGGTTCGCCTCTTCCAGACCCTCCGGAGACCCGCGGCCGTCGTCATGAGCGACATGGCCCCGAGGATCAGCGGGGCCCGGACCCTCGACGTAGCCCGGTCCCTCGAGCTTGCGGAGGCCGCCCTCTCGTTCGCCGTCAAGGCCCTCGAGCCCGGCGGCCGGTTCCTCGTGAAACTGTTCCAGGGGGAGGGCTACGAGGAGTTCCTCGCGAAGGTGGGGAACCACTTCGAAGCCGTGAAGGGCGTGAAACCCTCCGCGTCGGCGAAGGCGAGCGCGGAGATCTACGTGCTCGCGATGGGTCGGGCCTAGACCGGAGGTCCCGCGGCCCACCGGATCGGGTCCGGGGCGTCAGGCTCCCAGGGCCCGGGCGCGCTCGAGGCATCTTTGGGCGCCGTCCCGGTCCCCGAGCCGGGCGAGGATCTCCCCGCGGTTGAGCCACGCGGCCACGTACTTCGGGGCCAGGCTCACCGCGCGGTCGTGGCAGTCCCGCGCCTCCTCAAAGCGGTTCATCCGGGCGAGGGCGGCTCCCTTGTTGTTCCACGCGATCGCGTACTTCGGACGGACCTTGATCGCGCGGTCGTAGGACTCGAGGGCCTTCGCGTAGGCGCCCGTCCGGAAGTACACGTCGCCCAGGTTGCACCAGGCGATCTCGTTCTCCGGGTCGATCTTCGTGGCCATTGACTGGCACCGCAGGGCCTCGTCGAGACGGTCGAGGCGTTTCATCGCGACCCCGCGAGAGGTCCACGCGTTCGAAGGCCGATAGCCCATGCGAATCGCGCGGTCGTAGTGGGAGAGGGCCTCCTGGTACCGACCTGACTTCACGAGACGGTCCCCCTGAGCGAGCGCGTTCGTCGAGAGGCGGAAGACGATGAACCCTGCGGTCATCCCTGCCGATGCGACGGCGAGGAAGGCGATGAGGGGCGTGGCATCGGAGGACAGCACGGACCACGAGTACATCTGGAAAAGGAGGAAGACGGCGACGAGGCCCGCGACGGTCCCGCCGACGACGAAATCGACGATCCGGCCGTGGACGAGCAAGGACGCCTTCTTCCCGGGCTCCGTCAGAGTCGAAGCGACGGGGATCTCCCTGGCCGCCTCCGGTTCCACGTTCTCGGATGCCGCCACCTCGGACATCGGTGGGCCTGTGGAGGGACCTTGGGCGGGGACAGGCGGCAGTTTCACATCCTCGAATTCCGCACCGCAGCGCGCGCAGCGGGTCGCCTCCGCTGCGACCTCGCTTCCGCAGAGGGGGCACTCAATCTTGACCCCGGAGGCCCCCTCGTCGATCATGATGGAGTCGAGAAGCTCGTCCACGATTTCCGCATCGAGGTTCAGGTCGTCCGCCGCGGCCGGGGACAGAGGGACTGTCTCTGGGCCGGGTCCCAGGAGATCCTTCAGGAGTTCGTCGACGTGACCCTGGCTGGCGGCGTCCGTGAGGGCGACGCCGCAGGCTGTGCACGCGTCCGCGTCAGCGTCGTTGGCCGCCCCGCACACGGGGCAGGATGTCTTCGCCTGGGAGGTCACGATGAAGGACCGAAGGATTCACGCGTTCCCTCGGGCGATAAACGTTCCGCCCTGCGTTTCGCAAATGAGACGAATCGCCCGCACGCGAGCCGGCCCGCCCCGGCCCCCGGCAGCGGGCCTCCGGGCGAGCACGGCCATTTCCTAACGAGAAGGCGCATTCCGCTCGCAAACGAGCTCATCCTCGGAGGGGTCCGTAGCGAATCCGAATAACAGTTAAATACGCAGGACGCGATTCGCCAACGGCTTCCGGGAGGAAGGGCGGTCCCGTGCCCGCGTGTGGGGGGTCGGAGGGACCCTCCAGGCGTGCACCCTTCCGTCCTATGGTTCTCCCTCAATCAGAGAATGCCCACACCGAGAGTCCGCGGGGTGTCGCGGTCCTCCTCCCGACACCCCCGGGCTCCCTTTCTTTCGTCCGACCGCTTCAGTCCCAGAACCGCTTCGTGCGCGCGTACGTGACCTCGGCCGCGAGGACCTCTCGGAGGAAATCCTCCTCCGACTCGTGATATCCGCGCAGGATCCGCGCGGCCGTGTCCTCCCCGATCCCTCGCCCCATGAGGGCCAGGACCGCCTTTCGTCCGTGCGCCATGACGAGGCTCGCGTTCGTGAAGAGCCTCTTCGCGAGGGCGCGGTCCTCTCGGCCCGGGGCGCGGAGGTCCAGCTTCGCGACCCGCTCCTTCTCGTAGGGCGGCACGACCGCGACCATGAGGCCCTCGCACGTGGGACAGCGGACCTTCGCGGCCAGGTCCTTCACGCCCGACCGCCAGCCCGTCCGGCAACTCAGGCACAGGAGGGTCGCGGTCTCCTTCTCGAGACGGGCCTTCACGGCCATGAGGGTCGCGTGGTCCGCCCGCGCGGGGGCGATGAGCAGCCTCCCGGCATCCAGGCCGGCGCGGCCCATAGGCGTCAGGCGCGTCACGACGATCCCGATCCTGCCCGAGCGGATCCTCCGGAGGACCTCCACCGTCTGCGGGATGTCCAGGCGCTCCCAGAACACCTTGTCGAGGACCTCCTCGAACAGGGGCGTGGCCTCGAAGGCCTTCAGGAGCCGCGGGATCGACACGGCCTCCCAATCCACGTCCCGTCGCAGGGCCCCGAACTTCTTCGCGACGTGGACGAAGGACCAGCGGAGGATCGAGGAGTTCTTGAGGACGACCCTCAGGAGGGGCTCGAGGGCCTCTGGGTCGTCCGGCCGGAGGATCTCGACGATGCGCTGGGGGTCGAGGCTCCTCGGGACCTCGAGCACTATCCGATACGGGTCCGTCTGGAGGCCCACGCTCTGGCCGAACCGCGCGGAGACGAGGGACGAGATGAGCTGGCCGAGGGTCTCGTTCACCTTCGAGCCGAAGCACGCGTTGAGGACGAAAATATCGCGGGAGGTCTCAATTGTGATGCGCTCATCCGTCGCGAGGGGCGCATCCCCCACGGAGGACAGGTACTCCTGCCAGCGGCGCGCGCCATTCTCGTCGACGGGGTACCCGACGAGCGGACCCTCGCGTCGCATCCTCCCGACCTCCTGAGCGACCTCGAAGGGGACCGGGATGTCCTCGCCGATCCACGAGGGCACGTCCCCGATCTCGCGGACGGGTTCCACGAGGAGGTGGTCCTCCTTGATGTCCGCGACGCGCCACGCGGTTCCGCGGAGCATGAAGCTGTCCCCGAGCTTTGCGTTCTCGACGACGAACCACTCGTCGAGGGTTCCGATCACGCGCCGGGACGACAGGTCCACGACCCGGTACGTGCGGACGTCCGGGATCATCGAGATGTTCTCGAAGAAGTACTTCAGGGACTGCCCCGTGCGGCCGAACCGACCCTCGCGGGCCCAGAGGAGCTTCAAGGCCGCGAGCTGCTCGAGGACGGCCTCGAACTCGACGCGGGGCAGATCCCGGAAGGGCCAGGAGCGGCGGATCGCCTCGTAGGCCTTCTCCGCGGACAGGAACCGCTCCGCGACGGACATCGCGACGAGCTGGTTCGCGAGCACGGAGCGGTTGTCTTTCCGGACATCGAGGGGCTCGATCTCCTCCGCGAGGGCGCGCCGGGCGATCGCGCAGGCTTCCGCAAGCTCGTCCTCGTGCGTCGCGAGGATCATGCCGTCGGACACCTCACCGACCCCGTGCCCGGACCGGCCGATCCGCTGCACGAGACGGGCGACCTCCCGCGGCGAATTGTACTGGAGGACGAAGTCCGCCCGCCCGACGTCGATCCCGAGCTCGAGGGAGGAGGTGCAGATGAGGGCGCGGGCGCTCCCTTCCTTGAACGCGTCCTCCATCTGGATGCGGACCTCCTTGGACAGACTCCCGTGGTGCACGCCGATCCCGGAGTCCTCGTACCAGGCCGCGAGCCGGGAAGACAGGAACTCCGCGGTGTCCCTCGTGTTCACGAAGAAGAGGGTCGACGCGTGCTCCTTGAGGAGCTCGTAGCACCGCCGAAGGACCGTCCCCTGGATCTTCTGGACGCGCAGTCGCTCCGAGATCTCCTCGTCCCCGCGCGCGGCTTCGGGCATCTCCACGCGGATCCGGATGCCCTTGGGGACGCGCGCGCGGATGACCTCGACGGGACGGCCGACGCCCACGAGGAACCGGGCGACCTCGTCCGGGTTCCCGACCGTCGCGGACAGCCCGATCCGCTGGAACTCGCGTCCGCAGAGGTCCCTCAGTCGCTCGAGGCCGACCGCGAGCTGAGCGCCCCGCTCGTCCCCCGCGAGCTCGTGGATCTCGTCGATGACGACCCAACGGACGGCCTTCAGCTGCTCCCGGAGCTTCCGACCCGTGAAGAGCACCTGGAACGTCTCCGGGGTCGTGATGAGGATGTCCGGCGGGCTGCGCGTGATCCGCGCACGCTCCGCGGGCGACGTGTCGCCATGCCGAACGGCGACGCCCACGCTGAGACGCTCTGCGAAGAACGTCATCCGGCGGAGCATGTCGCGGTTCAGGGCCCGGAGCGGAGTGATGTAGAGACAGCTCGACGCAGGCGGCTTCTCCGCGAGGATCCGATGAAGGATCGGAAGGATCGCGGCCTCCGTCTTCCCGACCCCCGTCGGTGCGACCAGGAGGACGTTCCTCCCTTCGAGGATCTGAGGAATCGCGCTCGTCTGGGGTTCCGTGAAATCCTCGATGCCGAGCTCACGCAGGGCGTCGAGAATCCGCGGATCGAGTCCGAGCGCGTCCATCGTCTCGCCCAACGGGCCCCCGGAGAAAAGGCTGCGCATGGAAAAAATTATCAGGCCGGATAACCGCCGCCAAGGGGTCATCTACCCTCTCGCCGACCCGTCACACGAGGCCCGAGATTGAGCCGTCGCCTGTCCGCCTCGCGAGCAGCCATCGCGATCCTCCTCGTCGGCGGCCTCGCGATCCCCTCCCTCCTGACGCCCGATGGGGCGGACGCCCGGGTCGGCCTCGACGCGGCCTCCGCCCCTCCTCCTGTTCCCGCCGCGGGGCCTGAGTGGAAGCAGCTCTACCTGATCCCCGGGACTCCCCAGAAGGGGCTCACGCCCGTCGCGCCGACGGGGGGCGTCGCGAACCAGACGAACCTCGCGATCCAGAAGGGCAACGTGATCGACTTCGATCTCGTGCGGCGTCTCGCGAGGGACCTTCGCGCGGGGGGGGGCGGACCTCGTCCTGTACGTCGATTCGAAGTCGCACCAGGCGAAGTTCCTCGACGTGAACCTGACCCTCATGGACTGGAACGGGGTCTCCCTCCTCCCCCGCGCCTATCACCAGTCGACGTTCCGGACGAACGGCTTCACGGACTACGAGCGTGTCACATTCTCTTTCGGACCGCTCAACCTGACGTTCCCGACGGGCACGATGATCCGGCTCCAGCTCCGCATCCTCGGCAGCAGTGACGACGACGCGGTCCTCGCGATGAACTCCACGTTCGCGAACTCCCGCCTCGAGGTCCGCGCGTCCCCCCTGATTCGCATCGATGCCTTCGAGCTCCGGGACGGATCGGGAGCGACCTCCGTCTGGTCGCCGAAGGATTCCCTCGTGATTCGCGCGAACGTCTCGGACCCCTTCGGCGTCGCGGAGATCGCGGACGTCCGCGTGAACGTGACGGCCCCGGCCGGTGGCACGACGGTCGACTATGCATCCATCCCGGTCCTGATGACGGACCCCGCGGCTCTCCCTGCGTGGCAGCTCCGCGAACTCGTCCTCCCGCCTGCCCTCGCGAACGGCACTTACCAGGTCCTCGTGACGGCGCTCGAACGGAACGGGGTCACGGACGTCGCCACGGGGGACGCCCTCGTCAGGGCCCCGCGGTTCACGCTCGAGAAAGATTCCACGGCCGCGAACGTGAAAGCCGGGGACCGGTTCCACTACCTGCTCTGGTACAACAACACGGGCACGGGACCCGCCGGAAGCGTGTGGATCAACGACTCCCTCCCGGTGCAGGTGTCCTTCGTCGGGAGCTCGGAGCCGGGGGCCATGACGGGATCCTACAACTGGACGTGGATGTCCGTGGGCCCGGGCTCGTTCCTCCTCGACATCGAGGTCCAGGTCCGCGGCGGGTTCGTGGACCCGTACTTCCGGAACTCGGCGACCCTCGAGTTCGTGGACGAGAAAGGGTACGGCTGGGCGGGGGCGGCGGCTTCCGTGGAGGTCGTCCTGCGCGGCCCGGCGATCACCTTCTCCATGACGTTGTCCGTGCCCGAGGTCCACGCGAACGAACCCTTCGACATTCAGTTCCGTCTCACGAACACGGGGGAGCCGGCCCAGACCCTGTGGTTGAACGCGACGGTCCCTTCCGGCCTCACGTACGTCTCCGACACGGCTGCGAGCCTAGGAGGGAGTCGGAGCTTCTTCGGCTCGACGGTCCGATTCGTGCTCACGGGCATGCCCTCCGCCTCCATCTGGACGTTCACGATGACGCTGGCGGGGGACCCGCTCCTCCCGTACGGGCTCACCCTCACCTGCGATGCCACCCTCGAGTTCACGAACGAGAACGGCGCATCCCTCCCGTCCAAGGAGGCGGACCTCTCCGTCGCCTCCGTGGCCCCGTTCGTACCGGCCGCGAGCTTTCAATTCTCCGGGACCGCCGCAGACCCCGGGGACACGGTCCCCGCGACTCTCACCTGGACGAACGCGGGGAACGAGCCCGCGGAGGACCTCTGGATTAACCTGACCCTCGATCCGTACCTGGGGCTGCTCGACGCGAGCGAGCCCGCCACGGTCGGGGGCGGGTCCGTCCGGTTCCATTCGACGTCCGTGGGCCTCGGGGACCACGGCACCTTCCTGAACCTCACGGTCCTTTCCGGTGTGCCCGACCGGAGGAACCTCGTCGTCGGGGGCGTCCTGGACTACACGGACGGGTGGGGGAACGGTTGGCCCCGGCCGACGTTCTCGGGAGACCTCCTCGTCGCGACGGCGCCCGTCCTGGGCCTGTCCGTGTCCCCGACGAACATCACGGTCGAGGCGGGTACTCGAGTGGAGTACTCCATTCAGCACGCTAATGCGGGGAGCGGAACGACAGGCGACGTCTGGCTCAATCTCACGCTCCCCGCCTCCTTTGTTTACGTATCCGACACCTCCGGCACCTTCGCGGGGATCGCGGGGAACGAGCACCGGTGGCATTGGACGGACCAGGGGCCCGGGCAGCGCTCCTTCCTCCTGGTCCTGCAGGCGAAGGCGTCCGTGGCGGACGGCACGCAGGAGACCCTCGCGTTCACGCTCGCGTACACGGACGAGGGAGGGGCCGTCCGGCCTCGGCTCTCGGCGAACGTGACCGCGACCCTCATGGCCCCCGCGATCGAGCTCACCCTCGAGGCGGACCGGTCGGACCCCCTTCCGGGATCCACGTTCACGTACACGATCCGCGTTCGCAACGCAGGGTCCGTCGCGGCGAGGAACCTCTGGCTGCTCGACTCGGTGGACCCGCGGCTCCAGATCGTGTCGTACACATCCCGCGTGAGGGCCTCGGGCACGTCGGATCTCAACTGGACCTTCTCGGACCTCCAGCCCGGCCAGGAGGAGACGGTCGTCCTCGTCGTCCGCGTCGCGGAGGGGCTGGCCGCCCGAACGCCCCTCGCGAACGTCGCCGAGGCCGTGTACACGAACGGGATCGGAACGGTCCTCGGGTACGTCCGCTCGGCCCCCGTCACCGTCGTGATCGGGTTCGACCTCGCCCCCCTCCTGTACATCGTCCTCGGGGGCCTCGCGATCGGGGCCGCGGCCGTCGTCCTTCTCCTCCGCAAGACGCAGGCCGCCATCGAAGAGGTGTTCCTCGTCTACCGGGATGGCGTCCTCATCTACCATCTCTCACGAAGCCTCGTGCAGGAGAAGGACGAGGACGTGCTCAGCGGCATGCTCACGGCGGTCCAGGAGTTCGTCCGGGACGCCTTCCGGTACGGGGAGCATCGGGAGCTGCACCAGCTCGACTTCGGGGACTACCGTATCCTCATCGAGCGCGGGAAGACCGTGTACCTCGCGATCGTGTACTCGGGCAAGGAATCGACCCTCGTCCGCAGGAAGGTCCGGGGGGTCCTCGACAACATCGAGATGGCCTACGCCGATGTCCTCGCCGGGTGGGACGGGGACATGGACAAGATGGCGGGCGCGAGGGACATGATCCGTGACGACTTGTTCCACGGGAACGGGCGGCTCCCGCGACCGACGAGGTCCGCGTGAGCGGGAAGAAAGGATGGGCCCGGCCGGATGTTCCGGCCCCGGCCGCGAGGCCCGGGGCCTTTTGAACCGACGACCATCTGGTTATGAGCCAGACGCTCCACCGGACTAAGCTACGGGCCCGCGAGGGGCGAAGGATTGTGGCGTATTAAACGGTGGCGTGCCCCCGAGGGTCCGCGCGCAAGCAAGCTCTAAGTGGCGCGCGCGAGTTGCAGGACGGATGACGTCCGGGAAGACCCGCCGGCTGGCCCTCGCCGAGCGCGTGCCGACGGAGCCCCCGCTGACCGTGTTCGACGCGGAGACGCAGGACACCTCGTACGGGATCCTCGTCGTCGACCGCACGCCCCTCATCTTCGACACCCACCGGAAGGACGAGATGTACGTCGCCACCGCGGAGCTCCTCACGGAGACGACCACACCCGCGAAGGTGACCCGCAGGGAGGTCGAGGCCTTCCGGCGGACGGCCGCGAAACACGGTCTTCTCGCGATCCCGTACTCTGCGTGTTTCTTCAAGGGGAACCTCCACGTGTACGCCTACGACGGACCCGCGCGTGGATTCGACCTCGCGGCCGTCGGGTCCAGCGTCGCTGAAGCGGAGAGGCATCTCGAGGAAGGCGTGAAGGCCCTGTGGGAGGCCGTCCCGCGAGGCGTCCGACGGGCTCAGGCGGACCTCCTTGCCGGCCGTCGTCGGGCGCGGTACGACGCGGACCTCGAAGTTCTGCGGAGGAAGTTGCGGGAGATCCGGAATGTTTGAAATGACGATAGGAAAGAGCAGAGGGCTCGATCCTCTGGGGCGGGAGTTCCGTGCCCTGCGTGGGGAATCAGCAACGCGGCGGGAGCGCGGTCGGAGGCGCGAGCGAGGTCCGCCCACTTCGAAAGGGCGAGGCAACACTGAGAGACTTGGGTCGACACGCATACTCACTTATCATACCACTGACGAGTGAGCCAGTTACGACTTGCGGGATAGAGGCGAAATCCTTGAGCAGCTGCGTTACGAAAAAAGCGGCGGAGCTCGCGTTCGTACACCCAAAGCAGGAGCACGAGGAACGGCACATACACGGCGAAGAAGATTGCATCGTCCTCGATGCCTGTGAGCTCTGTGAACCGAATTGAAACCAGACTCCACATGAAGATCACGAAGAGAGCCCCCAGGCTGAGGAGGTTTCCTCGAATCCAGCGACCGTTTCGACCAAAGCTCTCAAGGTAGCCGGCGAGCACAATGGTATTGCTGGTGGGTGGAGAAGACTCGGCCAGCGCGATGGCCCGCAGGACCCTGGCGCTCAGAATGGGCGTTATCCACGCATCGATGAGCAGGACAATCGACACGGCGACTGTCAGAAATCGAATTACCACATCGAACCGCTGGAATGAAGACACGATCCATGCCACAACAGCAATCGCGTAGAGGACCCAGATGCCGGGAAGCAGGAGGAACAGGTGCTCCCAACGGCCGCCTGCAGACCACACTCTCCTGAAAAAGGATCTCTCTGCGGGACCCTTTTCCAATCGGGTGGAGTTCATGGTGGGCGCCTCGACTCGAAGCGCTAGTCTAGCTTGCAGGCAATTCGCTTGCGCCTACCAAATGCACCCGGCCTCCGTTAGCTGAA
>Ga0154851_132_pt5 | contig 11685 bp, 13 predicted proteins | sample Rifle2008BG16ft_FD_105579 | JGI IMG/M metagenome (GOLD analysis project Ga0154851, IMG submission 105579) | Euryarchaeota archaeon RBG_16_68_13
GCAGGAGGGCGCCCCACAGGGCTTCCAGGCTCGAGCGGTCGAGCGTGATCGTGAGCCCGAGGTAGACGAAGAAGAAGGTCCGGAGGACGAACGTGATCTCCCCCTGGAACGCCTTCAGGCTGTCCGCGGCCCGCGGGGTCTCCGGGCCGCCGGCAGAGGCCGCCTTGCGGTAGGCGAGGACGAGGCCGAAGACGAACGCCGCGACGGCCCCGCCGCGGTTCATGAGCCCATCCGCGAGGGCGTACACGACGATCACGCAGGCGAGGGTCGCGATGTACGAGAAGCGAACGTCCGGGAGGCGTCGGAAGACGAGGCGCCATCCGAGACCCGCGAGGAACGCGAAGGCGGACGCGAGGGCCGTCTGCGACAGGTACGCGAGGACCGCGCTCGAGCTCTGGACATCCGGGGAGGACAGGACAAACAGGACGACGATCGCCGCGACCACGTTCCCCAGGACCCCCTCGAGGAGGATCACGTTGAGGGCCTTCGGGTGGAGGCGCAGCTGGGGGGCGAAGCTCAGGACGATCGTCGCGCTCGGTCCGCTGAACGCCGCGGCGAGGATGAGTCCCGTGTCGCTGCTAAACCCGAGGACCCTCGTCGCGAGGAACCACGTGAGGGCCATCGTGAGGATCATCGCGACGACGATGTGGGCCACGAGGGCCCCGAGCCCCTTCCGCATGTCGGGGGCGCTGAGGGACAGGCCGCCCTCGAACAGGATGAACGCGAGGGTCAGCGGGATGAACACGGGGAGAATCGGGGTGAGAGACGCGAGGAGGGACGGGCCGAAGGGTTCCACAGGGAGGTGGGCCAGCACGATCCCGAGGAGGATGAGGACGAAGAAGTCCGGTACACGGTACCGCTGGAACAGGAGGGCCGCCGCGAAGCCCGCGAGGAGGAGGGTCCCGCCGATGAGGAGGCTCACCCACTCGCCGGCCACGCCCGACGTATCCCCCGTGGGCTAGAAAACCCTGCCGCAGCTCACCGGATCCGCTCGAGCTGGAACGAGCCGATCATGATCGCCTTGTTCGTGAACTTGTAGGGGATGTTGTCTCGCGCCTGGACCTCCCCGAGGCCTGCGACCTGGAGGAAGTACTTCTGCTTGTCGACCTTGAAGTGGATCGCCCCGTCCACCATGTGCTCGAGGGCCTCCAGGGTCTGGTCCGTGTGCATGCCGCGTTCGAGCGCAAAGGCGCTCACGGCCTTCGTCTGACGGAGCCGGTTCACGAGCCGCTGGAAGAACGTCATCGCCTCGCGCTCGTCGCCCTGGGTGATGCTCTGACTCAAGCTCAGGAACGCGAGGCGGAAGTACGGATGCTTCCCCTTGTACTCCTCGTCGAGCTTGTCCACGATGGACAGGATGTTCTCGAAGTCCGTCTGCCCGTTCACCCGCCACACGTTCTTCTCCTTGACGGCCTTCCCGCTCTGGATCGCCGCCGTGCAATCGATCCAGTTCACGAGGCCGAGCTGCTCGTACTGGACGAACGTGGGCAGGATGGGGGCCATGTCCCGTGCGATGTCCACGGGCGGCTTCGTCGTTGTGACCATGATCGCGGGGATGCCCTTCCGCAGGCCCTCCGCGACGAAGTTCAGGATCGCCACCTCCTTCCCGACGAACGCGGGGCCCACGAAGAGCACGTTCGAGTTGAACGGGATCCCGCCGTACAGGAGATCGTCGAGGCGCGGGTTCCCCGTCTTCACCTTCTCCGCTTTCGTCTCGACGGCGACGGCCTCCTCCGCGGCCTCCGCGACGCTCGTGGTGACCTGGGCCTTGATGGCCGTCTCCCGCATCTCGATCTCCTTCTCCTTCTGGTAGGTCCGGCGCTTGAGCTCCTCTTCCCGCTCTTTGAGGCGCCTCTCCCATTCCTCGAGCTGGGCCTCCCGGTCCATGTCTCGCATGCCCGGCGTCGCGGCCGCGGCCCGGGCCTCGCGGGCGTTCTGCTCGAGCTCCATCTCACGGAGGCTGAGCTCGGACTCCCGGGCTTCCATCTCCTTCCCGCGTTCGAGGAGCTGCCGGTTCTCATCGTTGAGCCGCTTGATCTCGCCCTGCAGGTTCGCCTGCATCGAGGAGAGCTTCCTCTCCCGGTCCTCGAGGGCCGCTTGGCGTTCCCGGATCTCCTCCTGGCTCGATCCTGCGGCGGCCTCCTTCATCTTCGCGTTCTTGAGCAACTCGGAGTACTGCTTCGCCTTCGTCTCGAGCTGGGCCTGGGCGTCCTTCGCCGCGGTCGTCTGCTGATCGAGCGCCTCGAGGCGGTCCTCGAGGGCCGCCTCCCGGTCGGACACGGTCTTCTCCCGTGTGACGAGCTCCGACTCGCGGTCCTCCATCATCTTGCGCTGCTCCTGGAACCGCCGCTCGATCCGGGTCGCGTTCTCGTATCGTTCCTTCAGCTGGTTCTCGAGGGTCCGCAGCTCGACTTCGAGCTTCCCGAGATCCTTCTCCTTGGCGAGGATCTTCGACTCCCAGTCCTTCATCTCGCGGACGCGGGTCGTCTCGACCTTCGAGGTCGTCGCCTCGACCTGCTCCGCCTTCATCTTGAGCTCCGAGTCGCGGAGCTGGAGGGCCTTCTCCTGCTGAAGGAGGGCCGTTCGTTTCTGGTCGAGGGCCTTCTCCGCCGACTTCAGCCGGTCCTCGAGCTCTCCGAGGGTCTTCGCCCTCTCTTCCGAGGTCCGCATCTGAGAGGCGAGCTCGATGACCGCGCGTTTCGCCCCCTTCTCCTGCTCGTTCAGGGTCGCTTCGCGGACCGCCAGGGCCTGCCTGCCCTTCTCGACCTCCGCCTTCGCGGCGGCGACGTCCATCTCCTTGAGCTTGAATTCCTCCACGCGCGCCTCGATCTCCGCCTTCGCGCTCGAGACGCGCTTTTCGAGGTCCCGGAACTCCTTCGTCGCCCGCTCCACGGTGACCTCGCGCGCGGCCACGTCCGTGAGCTTCGTCTTCAGCTCCTCTCCCTGCTCGTCGAGGTCCTTCTGCAGGGTCTCGACGTGCACCTCGCGCCCGCGGATCGCCCGCTCCTTGTAGTCGAGGGCCTCCCGCTTCTTCTGGAGCTCCTGCTGGAGGAGCGCGACCTTCGTGTTGTCCGCCTTCAGGATCTCCCGCTGGTACACGCTCGTGGAGGAGGCGATGATGTGCAGGAGGGACCCGGAGATCTCCGTCGTCAGGGCGCCCGTGAGGAACACGAGCATGTACAGGAGCCGGCCGTCCTGGGCTTCCGTGGCGTAGCCGAACAGGGCGAGCAGCAGGATGAGGACGGGCAGGGTGATCGCGAGGGCGACGCTCCCGGCCTTCCGAGCCCCCATTCCCTGCCAGGTCATCGCCATCGAGATGATCGTGAGGGGGACCCCGAGGACCGTGAGAGGATAGATCCAGAGGCGCAGAGGGTACAGGAAAGCGAAGAACGGCGGGGAGAGGATCATGAAGACGATGATCGCCGCGACGCCGAAGAAGAGGAGGAAGCCGAGGAGGCTCATGAGGAAATGCCGTGCGAAGTAGCGCCGGTGGTACGGCTCCCTCTTGAGCCGGACCGCGTCCCACGAGACGATCGCCCCGAGGGCCGCGGGCAGGAGCCACAGGGTGTAGTCCCAGTATCCGGGGTGGGTCGTCCAGAAGAAGTCCGCGGGGTTCATCACGAACAGGAGGACGACGTTCAGGAAGAACGCGACCGCGCCCGCGATCCCGTACCCGTTCGCATGCCGACCGAACGTGAGTTGGAGGAGACCCGTCGCCGTGGCCCCGGGCGGGATCGAGGGGACCGGCTTGACCGCCCTCGGTCTGGAGTACACGGGCTTCACCGCGGCCGGTCGGGCGGGTCCCGGCCGACTCGAGGACGCCTTTGGGGCCATGAACGTTCCCTAATGCGCACTCACGGGAGGAGGCTGACGGCGACGAACCGGGTCCGTTTACTTAAGTCTTCAGCCGAAGCTACCATCCCTGATATTATCCTGGCGGTTCGAAAGACCGCGACGCCGCGGAATCGGTAGCGTTAAATCGAGGCGCCCCTTGGCTTGGGATGGTGCGAACATGCCCCAGGCCGGCGACCCCGCTCCCGATTTCTCCCTCCCCGCGGACGATGGTAGGACCGTGAAGCTCTCGGATCTGCGAGGGAAGAAGGTCGTCCTGTACTTCTATCCGAAGGACGACACTCCAGGCTGCACGAAGGAGGCCTGCGGCTTCCGGGACAACCTCGCCCGCGCGACCACGAAAGGGGCCGTCGTCCTCGGGGTGAGCCGCGACACGACCGCGAGCCACGGAACGTTCCGCACGAAGTACGATCTGAACTTCCCCCTCCTGAGCGACGAGAACGGACGGGTCACGGAGGCCTACGGGGTCTGGAAGGAGAAGAACCTCTACGGGCGGACCTCGATGGGAATCGTCCGGACGACGTTCCTCATCGACGAGAAGGGCCGGATCGCACGTGTCTGGCCGAAGGTGAAGGTCGACGGGCACGTGGACGAGGTCCTCGCGGCCCTGTGAAGGGAGTGCCCTCCGTTGATCCCCCCGAACGTCGCCCCGCCAAAGACGGTCGTCGTGCACTACCCGGGAGCGGAGGAGAAGCTCCGGAAGCAGTACGTGTACCAGACCTATCTCTCGGAGGAGGATCTCGGCCGGCTGAAGGTCGTCCCCGGGAACCGCCTCCTTGTGAAGTTCCAGGACGAGATCGTCGGCGAAGGCCAGGCGATCCTCGTCGAACCGATGACGCTCGAGCGCGTGACCCCGTACGACGCGATGATCTCCGGGTACGAGAACACCGAAGCGATGCGCAAACATCTCTCCGCGACAGTCCTGAAGGGCGCGAAGAAACCCTCCGCCGCGGAGTTCTACCGCGTCCTGTTCCGGTGGCTCTAGCCCCCGCCGCATCCCTTCGGAAGCCCTTATAGCAGGAAGAACGATGGACCGCCGCCAGGAGCGGAGAGCGCGATGAAGTGGGTCGAGCCGAGAGTGTTCAAGATCGCCGAGACCGCGATCATCCCCGGAGCCGTGGAGGAGTTCCTCCGTTTGATCGGTGCGGACGACTGGCTGGAGAGCCAGCCGTGGTACGGAGCATCCCCCGAACAGGTCAACTCGGCGGAAGTCCTCACGGAAATCGCGGGCCGCTCCTGCTACAAAAGCTTCGGGGTCGGGCTGAACCCGAACATCACTAAGATCCGCGCGGATTCCCGCGAGTATATCGAAAACACCCTGAAGAAGGGGGACGGGTCGATTTTCGAACACCCGGTAACGTCGTGGATTTTCGCGGGATGTTCGAGAATTTTCACGCATGAGCTCGTTCGGCACCGCGCCGGTGTCGCGATCAGCCAGGAATCCCTTCGGTACGTGCGACCGAAGGAGCTGCGGCTCACTCTCGTCCCTGGATCCGAGCTCGCGCGTCTGCCGAACCTCGATGAACTCGGGGAGGCCCTCGACTCGATGTACGCGACGTACGAGAAGCTCGTGGAGTCCAACATCCGGCCGGACATGCCGTTCGACGAGAAGAAGGCCTGGACCTCCGCTCTCCGGAGGATGCTGCCGGACGGAATCGCGACGAACATCGTGTGGTCGGCAAACCACCGGACCCTCCGATGGGTCCTCGAGATGCGGACCGCGCCGGCGGCGGAGGCGGAGATGCGATATCTCTTCGACAAGGTCGGCCAGATCCTCCAGAAAGACTATCCCCTCCTCTACGGGGACTTCCGGAGGACGCCCCACGAGGACGGCATCGGCGCACAGTGGGTGCCTGCCCTCCGGAGCAAGGTGTAGTTCCCCGCAGGGGCGAATCGAGCGCGATCGTGTCGTTCGGCAACTTTATCTCCATCCGCTGTCGTGCGAGCCGGGATGTTCAGCCGCAGGAACATCGGAGAGAAGCCCCACACATGCGAGAAATGCGGCGCGGAGAAGGTCTTCTTCGTCCAGCACGCGCACGGGAACTATCCCATCCTCGATTACATCTGTCCGAACTGCGACCTCGGGGGCGAGAAGGGGGTTCCCGACTGGTATTCCACGACCCCGAGTGAGGATGAGGATTCCGCCTGACGGGGAGGGGCAGTACGGTGGGGGAGCTCGTAATCCAAGCGTTCCGCGTGAGCGGTTACGTGACGGGTCCCTGCACGAAGTGCGGCAAGGAGGAGCGCGGCCTCGTGATGTTCGACGACTACGGTCTCGGCTGGGAGTGCCTCGCGTGCGGCGAAGTCGGCCGGGTGGATCGCGTGGAATGGATCGAGAAATCGCCGGACGGCGACGGGACCTAATCCGCCCCCTCCCGGCGCACCGTTCGAGCTCACAGGATCCCGCAGACCGGGCAGATGCCCTGGCCGTGGCACGCGTCGCATGCCCGTTCGATCCGGAGGAGCGACCGGAAACCCCGTCCCGCGCAGCGGGGACAGAAGCCCGTGTCGCTGCACCGCTCGCAAGGCCGCTCGACCTTCCGGATCGCGAAGGCCACCTGGCGGTTTTCCGGACGCGAATCGCGGATCGCCCGCAGGATCCCAAGCGCCTCGGTCCTGCCTTTCTCCCGGTCCTTCCGGAACAGGAGGACGGCCTTCATCATGAGGACCTTCTCGTTCCCCGGATCCGCCCGGAGGATCGCCTCGTGGGCTTCGAGGGCCGCCTCGAAGGCGCGTGCGACCTCCGGAGTGTCCTCGAAGTCCTCGTCGTACGGGATTCGGCGGCGCGCGATGTCCCTTCGCCGGGCCTCCCGGGCCTCCGCTGCGAGACGGATCGCCTGGGCGAGATGAAGGGGCACGTAGAGTTCGCGCACCTTGCCGTCCGAAGGGTCCCGCGCGTAGGCCTCCCGGGCGAGGGCCCGGGCGCCGTCCGCGTCCCCCCGATCGAGAGCGGCCTGGATTTGCGCGACGGAATCCGAATCGTCCGGCACGGTTCCCGGGAGGCGGCCCTCGTCCTTAAGCGTGAGCCCCGATGCGATCGACGATCCGACGGACCACGGGTACGAGCCGGGCGTGCGGGATCTCATGGTACTGCCCCAAGGCCCGTAGGGCCTCCACGTAGAGAGCCGTCGCGAAGCCTGCCGCGACGATCACCTGCGCGGAGGCGACGAGACCGAACTCCTTCGGCCAGTCCTCGTCCCACACCGCGTTCACGTCGTACGCGGCGTTCGACGTCCGCTTGAACTCCCCCGCGAAGACGACCCCTTTCTCCTCGAGGACGTCTGCGAGGGCCGCCGTGAACTCGAGGAACGTCGACTTGCCGGCCTCGAAGGCCTCGACGAGGTGGAAGCTGTCTGCGGCGGCGGCGAGGCCGATCGCGTGGGACGTGACGACCTCCGCCGCGCGCTTCGCGGCGTCCCGCGGCCTGCGGGGGCGGAGCTCGACGGCCGCGGCGAGGTGGCCGATCGTGTGGAGGAACTCGAACAGGTCCTTCCCGCCGGGGTACTTCTTGAAGGGACGGGTGAGCGGCCTCACGCTCCGGGCGATGGCGCCCCGCGTGCCCAGGTGTCGGTCCAGGTCCGCCGAGTAGGTCTCGAGACGCCGGAGGAGGGCGGCCTCGTCCTTCGCGGCCTTCGTCCAGAGGTGGTCGTGAAGATCGTTCACGCTCGCGGTCAGGGCCTTGTCGAGGCGGGTGAAGGAGGACATGCCCCGGCCTACGGTCCCGCAGGGAATAAGCTTGACGCCTCGAGACGCGAAGGTTCAATCGCCCCGGGCGCATCGTCGGCCGCGTGACCGACGAGCGGGCATTCGAGGGGACCGCGTTCCTTGGCCTGGCGCGGAGCTCGAAGAAGGACCCGTACCGGCTCGGACTCTTCGCCCAGCATCTCGAACGGGGGGAGCGGCCCACGGTCTTCCTTCCGATCCAGGGAGGGACGCTCCTTGTGACGGATCGGCGGATCCTCCAGTTCCGGCCCCATCTCGACATCGCGGGTCCGTGGAACGTCCGGCGGTTCCTCGGCTACGACCTTGAGCGGGCCGCGGACCGGTCCGATGTACGCCACGTCGAGTATCGTGCAGCGCCCCCCAGCCCGGACGGCGGATCCCGCGTCCTCGAGGAACGTCTCCTCCTGAGCACGTCCGAGGGCAGCCAGGAGGTCCTCTTGAGCCGCGGGCCCCAGGCCGTGCTCACGTCCGAGGAAGTCCGGCTCCTGAGAACCGCAATCCTCGACGATCAGGCGAAGTAGCCGGCAGCCGAATCGAGCCTTCGCAGGAGCTCTCGGGCGGGCTCGTAGTCCGGATTCACGTGCAGCGCAGCCTGGAGGGATTTTCGCGCCTTCTCCCGCATTCCCTTCTGGACGTACGCCCGGGCGAGGTTCGTGTGGGCGTAGAAGTAGCAGCAGTACCGAGGGGCCGAGAGGGCCTTCTCCAGCCAGGCGATCGCCTCGTCGAGGCGGCGCAGCTCGATGAGGTACGCCCCGATGTCGTTGTACGGGTTCCCGAACGTCGGGTCCACCCCGATCGCCCGCTTGCATTCCTCGATCGCCTCGTCGTACCGGCCCATGAAGCTGCACGTCCAGCCGAGGAACGTGTGGGCCTCCGCACTCGGTGCGAGACGGAGGGACCGCCCGTACACATCGGCGGCGCGCTCGAGCTCGCCCGCGCTCTGCAGGATGTACGCGGCCTGGAAAGCTCTCCGCGCGGCGGCCTTCTCGGGCTCCGCCCCAGAATCGAACGAGTCCCCGTCGAGGGGGCCGTCCGCGAAGGTCTCGTCGACGACGTCCACGAAGTGCTGGTCGTAGTGGCCGAGGATCCGGCCCTCCCACGCGTGGATGAGGAGATCCTCCACGGCAAAGAGGCGGGCGAAGTCCACGGGCGCCATCGACCCGGATGCGCGGGGTCCTGCAAGGGCGGGCGACGGGGCCTGGCTGAAGGAGAGGCGGAGGGTCTCGCCCCCCTGGCGGACCATCTTCACGAAGGCGAGGTCCTCGACGCCGCGGCCTCGGGCGATGAGGAAGCCCATGTCTTGGAGCCGCTCGACCAGGGCCCGAGGACGCGGGACCCCAGGGTCCATGACGAGGATCCGGTCGAACGTCTCCTCGGGGGGCTGCGCCTCGACGCGGATGTCCTTCCGGCCCGCGGACGCGAGCCGCTCTGCGGTGACCTGTCGCGTCCCCGCGTCCGGCTCGACGACGACGATCCGATCCGCGCCGACGATCGTCGCGAGGAGGGCGGCCGGGTAGCCTCCGCGCGCCCCGTCGATGAGGATCCGCAGACCGGGGGCGGGCTCGAGGAGCTCGAGGGCCGCGACGAGGCACCGCGCGGAGGGCATCGTGGGCCCCTCGAGGGAAGGCCGGACGGGAAGAGGCATGTCCGCATACGCGAGGGCCTCGAACGGTCGCGGGAGGAACCGGCGCTGGTCCACCTCGCCCAGGGCCCGTTCGACGTCCCGGTTCCGGAGGAGACCCAGCCCCTTCAGCGACGCGAGCAGGACGTCCCGTTCCTTCATTCCCGGCCCGGAGACGGCCTATGCGTGCCTCCCGGAAAAAGGTTTCAGGAGCCAGGCCCGCCGGAGACGATGTGGCGGATGCCCTGCAATTCCGACGGAGTCAGGGTCGGGGCCTCCGACGCGCGGAGGTTCTCCTCCACCTGGACCGGCGACTTCGCCCCGGGGATGGTGACGGAGACCTCGGGGGAGGCGAGGACGAACCGGAGGGCGGCCTGCGCGAGGGTGCGCTCGGGGCCCTCGAGGAAACGGAGGCGATCCGCAAGCCGCACGCGGGCCTCGATCATGGACCGGGGCCAGAGGCTGCGGATGTCCCCCGGGACGAACCGGGATTCCATCCGGATCCCCCCGGCGAGGAACCCGTTCCCGAGAGGCTCCCGGGCGATGATCCCGACGTTCGCTTGACGCGCATCCGGCAGGAACTCGGCGGCCCATTCGGACCGGAGGATGCTGAAGGGAATCTGGAGGACGTCCGGCCTGCCGGACTCGATGCAGAGGGTCCCCTCGAACGGCTCGTGGATCGAGACGCCGTACGCGCGGATCTTGTTCTCCTCCTTGAGCCGGTCGAGCGCTTCATACGTCGCGGGATCCGCCATGCTCTCGGCAGGCGGATTGTGGAGCTGGTACAGGTCCACGTGATCCGTGCGGAGGCGGCGGAGGGACCGCTCGAGGGCGAACGCGATGTACCCGGGTTCGAAGTTCATCCGGACCCCGCCGTGGTAGAAGTCCCCGCCGACCTTCGTCGCGATCACGACGTCCTCCCGGCGCCCTTCGAGCGCTTGGCCGAGGATCTCCTCGCTGTGACCCCAGCCGTAGACGTCCGCGGTGTCGAAGAACGTGCAGCCCAGGTCCACCGCCCGACGGACGGCCGCGAGCGACGTGGCGTCCTCCGTCGGCCCGTACGAGTTCCCGTGGGCGTTCCCGCCGATCGCCCAGGCACCGAAGCCGACCTCGGAAACCTTGATCCCTGTCCTGCCGAGAACCCGCTCCTTCATCGTCCGTCCGAAGGACCCGGAAGGGATGAACCTTTGGCGCTCACGAGCGGAACTCCGCGCGGGACGTGAGGACGAGGAGCAACCCGAGGAGGCCCAAGAGGGATCCCTCGAACGCGAAGAGACCCAAGGTCAGGAGGGATGCGACCCCGCACACGACGGAGAGCTTCCAGTTCGATCGCTGGATCGCGAGGACCCCACCGAGGAGCGCGAAGGCCTGTGCGTAGAGCGACACGAACGCAAGGGCCGTCAGAATGGCGAGCGTCGTCGCGTCCATGTCCGCCGTGAGGTTCTCCACGACCTCCGGCGGGAGAGGATAGGCCAGGGAATACGCGGTCCCCGCGATGCCGAGGAGGCCCGACAAGAGGAGACAGATGCCCGCCATGGTGGGCCGGGAGGTCCGCCGGCTCCCGGGGCGGCCCGTCGGTCTGCGGACGGCGGCCTCGAAATCCTCGGGCCGCGTGACCCATGCCGCGGGTGCGGTCGCCTCGGGAGGAGGGGGCTGCGTCTCGCCGGGACGGACCCATTCGATCGGCGGCGGGTTGCGTCCGCCGGACGGACCACCGTCGGGATCTCTTTCGCTCATGGGGACCTCGGAAGGAGCGGAACCACCGGGCGTACTTAACCCTCGCGGAGGCCCTCGCAAGGGGGTCCCCGGTCGGTATCGCAGCTGAGAACGCCCGCGAAGCTTTATGCCCGCGGGTTCCATCGTAGAGGAAGGCAGGAGGGCCGGTTCGGTGCGCATTCGAATTGTACAGTGGGCTGTCGCTCTCCTCGTCGCCGCGCTCGTCTTTGGGACGCTCGTCGCGTCCGCCGCGGCCGTCGAGGACCGGGCGAAGGTCATCGTGGGCTATCGGGGCTCCTTGGGCGAGGCCACTCAGCTTGTCGAGGCATTCGGCGGGCGAGTGACGATCGCATACGGGAACATCCCTGCGCTGGCGGCTTCGGTCCCCGCGCGGGCCGTCGGATCCATCGCGAGTTCCGCGAAGATCGAGTACGTGGAACCCGTCCAGGCGCGTTACCTGTCGGGACACATCGTCCCCGGAGAGGTCTGGGATGGGACTCCCGAGATCTTGCCGTGGGGCACAGAGAGGGTCGGAGCCGTGACCGCGTGGGAGACCACGAAGGGCGCGGGAGCCCGGGTCGCGGTCCTCGACACGGGGATCGACACGACCCATGCCGACCTCGCGGACAACCTCGACCTCGCGTCGAGCTGGGACTTCCTCGAGGACGATGCGGATCCGAGTGACGTTCCCGGACCCTACCAGGGCCACGGGACCCTGGCGTCGGGGAACATCGCCGCGATCGATAACGAGATCGGCACGGTCGGCGTCGCTC